>JAESGE010000036.1_pt1 | contig 249099 bp, 220 predicted proteins | sample 9269601 | NCBI WGS metagenome assembly JAESGE01 (sample SAMN14515569, study PRJNA621662) | algae metagenome | isolation source: Tolypothrix brevis GSE-NOS-MK-07-07A and co-occurring heterotrophs from wet... | place: USA: Grand Staircase Escalante National Monument, Utah | collected 2006-04-16
TCGCCAGGGTCGCCGGCGACTGGCCCGCCACCCGCTGGGACGAGCTGATGCCGTGGAACTGGGTGCCCCAGACAGATCAGCCAACAGCCCAAGCCGCATAAACTGCGGTCCTCACGCCACGCTTACGAGCCGGCAGCAGCGAGGGCTTCCTCGAAGTTGCGCGCATATGAGGATCCTTCTGCTACCGTTTCGAAGGGTTTGGGGACCCTGCTCTCGAAATCGCTCTGATTGGTCCGTGAAAGCAGCGGCTCACGAAGTGGCGGCAGCGGGTGAGCTTACCGGCGCACTCAATTCGATCAGTAGATGCTGACGAGTTCGTGCATGTCGCGCAACGGACGGCTCTCGAACTCGGCCGCGGTCACTATCAAGGGGTCGATCACGACACCAATGAGCTGCTCGAGTTCGAGCAACGTTTTCCTGACGGCGCGGGACGTTAAGAGTAACCCGGAATCCGCTCCACCGGTGACAACGATGAGAATGTCAACGTCACAGTATTTCCCGGTCCGGAAGAAGGAACCGAAGCCCCAGACACTTTCTACGCGCTCGAACGTCTCGAGCCGCGCCCGGATCGCGGTCTTAATCGCGCCTGACGTAGTTCCAGAAGTCATTGCGGTAGAGCGCCCCAGACATTTCCTTTGTGTTAAACAGGCCAATCTCGGCCTCCAAACAGTGCCGCTTGGCATCGCCGGTGTAGCTGTTCCACATTCCCCCGACGTAAATCAGGTTCACTCCCGGAAATTCCTCGCGGACCTCGAAGACCTTGGCGATGCTGCAGGTGTATTCGTCGAGACAGACGATCCGGACGGGCCCACCTCGGCCACGCTCGACGTCGAACTGAATATCGTTTGTCCGTGTTACGGCCGTTACGTTGGGGTGCCCGGTCAGCATTCTGTTGAGCCACGATATCTGGGCGAAGGTGACGCCATGGCTGTTTGATCCGTTAGTCATGCCTGTACTTCTCGACACTTTCGGAAAATGACGCCGGAAATAGTTCGTAATGGTCTAGCCGCTCGTATTGGTGCTGCTCGTAACCGGCAGCGTGATCGCGGAAGAGAAGGACGGCTTTCCTCATGTCCGCCGGCACCAACTCGGCATTTGCGTCGAGCGCGGCGACGATCTTCCTGTTATTCGGCAAGATCGTGTCAAGCCGGCGGGCAAGCCAGATTGCATAAGCCGATGATGAGGGATCGCGCACGGCAACCGCCGACCTTGGCCCGTATCGCTCGAAATAGTGGTGATTCTCTACAAGCAGCGCCGAGATGAACTCCATCAGCTCCTTGGTCGATTTCATCCTCTGCGACTCCGCCCAGCCGTCGACCCACCTCTCGTGTTCCGATTTCCAGCCCAGCAGCAGGTCGACGGGGAAGTCGCAAGGCGCCTTGTCCACCTTCGTGTGGCAGGTAGGACAGAGCAACACCAGGTTCTCGTATGTGTCCGGGCCGCCTACACCGTCGCCGCGCGGACCAGCAGCCTGACGGGCGACGATGTGCGCCATCTCGCCGGTCAGATAACTCTCGCCCGTCTCGCTGGTTATGGCGACGCGTGAACGGCAGTCCGGGTTGCTACAGTAGCCGCCCGCCAGCCCCCACAGCTGCTTGATGTCCTTCTCTGCAATTGCCACCCGGTTCACCTGCTATCCGTGCAGTCGGATACTATCGGACGATTGCCGTCAAACGTCGAGCGATCTAATTCATTCACGCCGTAGATCCAGAGTGTGTGCCGAGCGTGCGCATCGATACTCTTAAGCTAGCGTGTTTCGCTGCGCTCGCGTTCACCAACGACCGGTACTCCTACCACCGTCATCTTCGGCGCCGCGGAGCCTGCGTATGGTCGAAGCTGCGCGATAAGCGGTCAATCGCCCAACAAGCTACGAAAGTCCGCAAAGTCCCATTACTCGCCATCGTGTCGATCGATTACGCGCGATAAACGAATGTCTGAAGATGGGGGCGGGGGGGCGGATTGAATGGCCGGGATTGGGTCTCGCCCGACACATCAAGACCGCCTGTTCGCGCGACGACGTTGACGGGACTCGGGAGGTAACGCACCTTGGCTCGTCATGGGTCGGATCAGCCTCCTCTCCGCCGAGCTGCTAGGCGCTTTGACTGAGATTGGCGCCAAGCTACGGCAGGGCGACAATGTTGCCGCTGAATTAGATACGACGTTGAAGCTACTCGCCAGCTTGAAACCCGGCCACGTCGCCAAGGCAGACGGGGAGATCGCCAACGCTGCGGACTTGTACCGTCATCCGCCACAACCGCTATTGGGCAGGCTGTTGGCGCCGCGCCCGAGTGACGCCGAGCAACTGCTCCGGGTGCCGGGCCTCGAATACCTCTTCCTGTTCCACCGCGACGGCCGACTTCGCGACGCGGCGCTCCTAAAGATTACGGGGGGCCTGCCTAGTCCGTTCTTGTTCGCTGCGGTCCTTTGGCGGCTAAACGATTGGGCGGACCCCGTCCGCCAAGCGGCGGTGCGGTGTGCGAACCGCGCCTTCCCGATCACCGATCCCACTGTTGTAGCCCGTACCGCGGCGGAACTGCTGGTGCGGCAGGCGAGCTGGAACAGATGGCGGGACGAGCGTGCGATCCTGGATCAGGTGTTCGGTCGCGATGACGTGGCAGCGCGATTGGCAGAGCTAGTCGCGTCTGAGAGGACGGGCCCGCAGGCGTCGACGCTCCGCTATGCCCTTCGCACGTCCGCGCTCGACCGGCACTTGGAGCGAATTGCCCAAGAGGCTGCGCAACCCTCCGTCCGCGCCGTCGCCTTGCACGCCCTGATCGACGGCAAGGCGGAGTGGCCTTCGGGAACCGCGTGGCAGTGGATCGATAAATCGATGGGGCTGCGGCGGAGAGTGACGGTCTTCGACTACCGCCCTCTTACTGTTATTCCAGCCCGTGAAGCGCTCATCGAACGCGGCGTCAATGACCGCTCGGCTGCCGTGCGCAGGGTGGCGCTCGCCGGTGTCATTCGACACCTGCCCGGAACGGCGAGAGCTCGCGCCTTTGCGACCATGCTCGTAGCGGATCGCTCCCCGTCCGTGCGGGAGCGGGCGGAGTTCATACTGCGGCCAAGGACGGCTTAGCTCAACGGCATGGATCACGCGTCAGAAAAGAAGCTCCAGACGCTCGCGGATGCCTGGCATCATGGCTTATCGCCTGGAGACGGCATGGGATTGCTGTGGCACCTAGCGCTGAGGCGCTATCCGTCTGCTATGACCGAGTTGAGCCGACGGATTGGCGAGGATGGCCTGTCGGCAGCCGACCCGTTTTCCGCCGCAGGCTTGAACTTTCGGGCGTATCGGCGAGGTGATCCGCTTGCCGCTTACAATGCGGCGATGTCCTGCTTCAATCGGAGCGAGCTTCGGGGATACCGGCATTGGCTCCGTCGTGCAGCCCGCGCGGGCGATGCTGATGCACAGCAACAACTACGCCGTTTTGAAACGCGCCTTCCTCACAGCGCTGCTCGCGAAATTGGTCGGGGTCGGCCACGTAAGGACTACGACTGAGGCGCGCCTTCATTCCGATCCGAGCGGCGTCCGCTAAGCGCCGCCAGAGAACCGTGTTTGAGCAACCATTCACTGCCGCCTCGATTATGAATGGATATCGGAAGTTGGGAACCGCTCGGCCCACCCTGAATGGCGGTTTGTGGGTCTCTTTGATTTAAGCCGCTCGTGTGCCTAAGCCGGTGACACTCGGCTTCTGTCCCTTTACGTCGTGTGAAGGCGGCAGGCCGAATAGCCGGGTATATTCACGGCTGAATTGTGATGCGCTTTCATAGCCGACGGCATATCCCGCAGCTGCGACATCTCGACCCGCGATGATCAGCCGGCGGGCTTCCTGAAGTCGCAGGCTTTTCTGATACTGCAGTGGACTCATCGCAGTAGCTGTACGGAAATGACGATGGAAGGAGGCAGGGCTCATTCCCGCCTCCTCCGCCAATGCCTCAATACGGATCGGCTGATCGAAACGATCGCGGATCATCGCGATCGCGCGGCGCACCTGCGAGAGGCGACTGTCTGCGCGTGCGATCTGACGCACGATCGATCCTTGGGGTCCTTGAACCAACCGATAGAGTATCTCGCGTTCGTAAAGGGGGGCTAGCGTGGCGATATCCTGGGGAGTGTCCAGCAATCGAAGGAGACGCAGCCAAGCGTCCAGTAGATCAGCAGTGACTGGATTGACGGCAAAGGCCGGCTCAGCGGAGGGCGGCTCCGCCCCGACGTCTGTCAGCACTGATGCCAGCCGCTCGCTGTCGAGGTCGAGGCTGACAGCAAGATAGCGCTCGTTCGGCAAATCCAGTTTGACGCAGCCCGAGGCTGGCAGTTCGACCGTAGCGATGAAGTAGCTGGCAGGGTCGTAGCGAAGGCGTCGGTCGCCTATCGCGATCTCCTTCGCACCGCTGATGATCAGCGCCATCATCGGCTGATAGACGCCCGAGACCGGCTGCGGCGCAGCACCGTCTTTATAGAGCGCAACGCGCGGCAGGGCACTGGGCTGGTAGCGATCGGCAGCATGCCGATCGACGATGGTGCATAGGCTGGCCAACATCTCGTCCATGCCGCCAGCGTGAGCGGTTCCGTCGTCTAAGACAAGGTGGCTGATCGGATTAGGCAAGTACTCGCGCGGATCGCGCATGCCGTAAGTCAGAAGCATCCCATCTGAGAGGCTCTTTCTGGAGGAATGCGTATGACGGACAAGCGAACTGCCCTGGTTACGGGAGCGAACAAGGGGATCGGACTGGAGATCGCTCGAGGGCTCGGCAAGCTCGGTTACGCTGTCTGGCTGGGCAGCCGTGACGAGGAGCGGGGCGAAGCGGCAGTGCAATCGCTGCGCGACGAAGGTCTCGATATCCGCTTGCTGGTAATCGACGTCGCAGACGACGGCAGCGCGGCAGCGGCTGCCGAAGCGCTGCGGCTCGCAACGAACCAGCTCGATGTGCTCGTCAACAATGCCGGGATATCAACCGGCTGGGTGGCACCAAGCGAGGACAGGATCTCGAACGTGCGCGCGATCTATGAGGTCAACGTGTTTGGCGTGATCCGGGCGACCCAGGCCTTCCTGCCGCTGCTAAAAGCCTCCGCCGCCCCGCGGATTGTCATGATGTCCAGCAGTCTGGGATCGCTGGCATGGGCGTCGGACTTCGAGGCGCCGATGGCGTATGAGGCTAACCTGCTCGGCTACAATAGTTCAAAATCGGCTTTGAACGCCGTGACAGTGGCGTTTGCGAAGGAGTTGGCGCCCCTCGGCTTCAAAGTGAATGCCGGCTGCCCCGGATACACGGCAACTGACCTTAATCAACATAGCGGCCCTCGCACCCCGGAACAGGGTGCCGCGATTGCTATCCGGCTGGCCACGCTTGCCGATGACGGCCCGACCGGAGGCTTCTTTGACGACGCGGGTGTGGTTGCCTGGTAGCAGCTCTGCGGGCGGGCGCTTGTTGATGGAACGAACGAGCGTCCGCTTTTGGCTGTCACCCCGGGGACTCGAATGACCGGATGTGGGTCGATGGCGCTGCTCCATGCCAAGACGCTACTCGCGTAGTTAGCCCCTCTCCGAAACTCGCGCATAGCGCATGGGTGGCATGCCGACCTGCCGGGTGAAGGCCGTGCTGAACGTGCTGGCCGATCCATAGCCGACCTCCGCGGCGACCTTACCGATCGCGAGACCGCGCGTTCGCAACAGGCGCTTCGCCAATGCCATCCGCCAGGTGAGCAGATACTCGATCGGCGGTATGCCGACGGTGCTGGTGAAGCGTGCAAAGAAGGCAGAGCGCGACATGGCCGCTTCGGCTGCCAGGTCCGTGACCGTCCACGGATGCGCGGGACGCGCGTGCATAGCCCGCAATGCGGTGACCAGTCGTTCGTCGGACAGGCCCCGCGCGAGGCTCGGCATAGCGGCGGGACTGGAGCCGCAGCGCAGGGCCTCGATCAGGAGGACTTCGAGCAAACGCTCCAGCACCAATTCACGCCCGGGCCTTGCCTTACGGGTCTCGTCCCCGACCAGGTCCATCAATGTGGCCAGCCGCGGCTCATCACGTGCCACCACCATCGCCGGTAGCAGCGACACGAGCAGAGCGGCGTCTGGCGACGCGAAACTGCAAATCCCGACCTGCATGCGCAAATTGACGGGCTGACCGGCTTGTCCGATGCGGAACCGGCCCTCACCGATCTCGGTCGGGCTCATGACGGCGCCATACGGCGGTGGGTCCATGCTCTCGATGCCGTCAATGGCCCGGTCGCCGATGGCCGGAAGCAGTACGAAGTCGCCAGCCCGTACGACGATCGAGGCTTGGCCGGCGTTCACCACCCGGCATTCGCCTTCCAGCACCGCGAAATAGACAGGCTTGCCCTCGACGTCGCGGCGGATGCGCCAGCGCCCGGCATATTCGACGAGTTTCGAGAAGCTCGCGGAGGGCCGCAGCAGGGTCACGATCTCGGCCAGCGGATCGATGGTCATATCAGGACGATCGCCAAAGAAGTCAGGATTGCCAACCATAGGCAGTCTTGGTCGTGGAAACCATCTTTGGCGCTCCCACCCTCGTCAATGGAGCAAGACATGCCCAACGTTCTCATCACCGGCTGTTCCTCGGGCTTCGGTCTCGAAACCGCAAAACTGTTCCTCGACCGCGGCTGGCGTGTCGTCGCGACGATGCGCACGCCTGATCCGGGCCTGCTGCCGTCGTCCGACTGGCTCACCATTCTGCCGCTCGACGTCACGGATCACGACAGCATCGCCAGTGCGGTCGAGCAGGCGGGGCCGGTCGACGTGCTCGTCAACAATGCCGGTTTCGGGGCCGCAGTCCCGATCGAACTCATCGAGTTCGACACGGCGCGCCAGCTGTTCGAGACCAATACGCTCGGCACGCTCGCAATGATGCAGGCGGTCTTGCCGGCTTTCCGCGCGCGGCGTTCCGGTGTGATCATCAACGTGACCTCGACCGTCACGCTCAAGCCGCTGCCGCTGGTCAGCACCTATCGCGCCAGCAAGGCCGCGGTGAATGCGCTCACCGAAAGCCTGGCGGTCGAGATGCAGCCCTTCGGCGTACGCGTCCACATCGTGCTGCCCGGCCGTTCCCCGACGACGCAATTCAGCGCGAGTGCGAGGCCGCACCTGCGCGGTCTCGATAATCCCGACTATAAGCCGTTGATCGAGGGTATGATCAAACAGTTCCAGGAGGACACGGGGCCGGTCACCCATGCTGAAGACGTTGCAGCTGCCGTGTTCGAGGCCGCGACCAACCCGTCCCCACCGCTCAAGATCCCCGCTGGCGCAGATGCGATCGCCTGGATGGCGGACGCCGCCTGACGTGTGAAACCCGGCGGCCGGCGGGTACCCACCCGCTGGCCGCCGGGCCGCAGCCCGAAGATCAAGCGGAAGCGAGCCGGACTGCCGTCTCGCGATAGTCGTGCAGGGGCCGGCCGAGCATGTTAGCCAGGCGCTCGCGGTCGCTGGCCTCCGGGATCATCCCGTCGCTGACATAGCGCTCGGCCATCAGCCGCATCTCATAGGCCATCCAGCGCGGCATGAACGTCGCCATATTCTGTTCAAAGCCGCTGGGATCGTCGCCGCCATAGGCGATGGGGCGGCCGAGGACGTCGGACCATATCGCTGCCACGTCCTCGCCGGTCAGCGTCTCGGGACCGACCACGTTGATCGTCTCGATCGGCAGTTTGTCGGGTGCGCGGTCACGCCGGATCAGCTCGATTGCCGCGACCTCGGCGATGTCGCGCGCATCGACCATGGCCACGCCCTTGCCGCCGATCGGCATCGGATAGACACCGTGCTGAAGGATCACGTCCTTCACCATCGCTTCGTTGTCGATGAAATAGGCCGGACGCAGGATGGTGGCACCGAAGTTCATCGCCTCGAGCATCCGCTCGGCACCCAATTTCACCGCAAAGTGGGGTACGTTGACGGCGCGGTCAGCCTCAAACACCGACAGATAGACGACGCGATCGACACCGGCCTCTCGCGCGACGTTGAGCGTGACGATCGCCTGGGTAAATTCGTCGCCGGTCACCGCATTGAGCAGAAACAGCGTCCTTACGCCGACAAAGGCCGCGCGCAGGGAGTCGATATCGAGCAGATCGCCCTTGGCAACATCGACGCCGGCTGGAAACGCCGCTTTGGCAGGATCACGAGTGAGGACGCGGACAGAGGCGTCGCGAGTGACGAGCTGTTCGACGACATGGCGGCCGACGCGTCCGGTGGCGCCGATTACGAGGATGGTCATGGGGCTTCTCCTTGGGTCTTGCTGACCCGAGCAAGATGCATGATCCATGGTACGGCAACTAGACGCGCAATCTGGACGCGCCGTCTCATGGGTGGAACGATATGGACCTGCTCGCGCTCGCCGATTTCACGCTCGTCGCCCGCCATGGCGGCTTTGGCAAAGCCGCGCGCGCCGCACGCAGGCCCAAGGCGACGCTGTCGCGCCGCGTGTCGGAGCTGGAGGCCGCGCTCGACCTGCGTCTGTTCGAGCGCGGCCAGCGCGACCTCAAGCTGACCGAGGAGGGCCGGGCGCTGGCCGAAAGGGCTGGCGCTCTGCTCTCCGAGCTTGAGGAGACGACGATCGAGATCGCATCTGGCAGCGCGATGGTCCGTGGAAGCCTCAGGATCAGCGCGCCGCTTCTCTTCTCTCAGACCGCGATGGGGCGGCTGGCGGCTGGGTTCGCGCAGCGCCATCCCGATGTTCGGCTAGAGGTCACGACTGACGATCGCGCGGTCGACATGATCGAGGAAGGCTATGATCTGGTCATCCGCGTGAACCCGACAACGGACGATGCGCTAGTGGGCCGGCCCTTCCTCCACGACCGACTGGTCGTCGTCGCTGCACCCGACCTGTCGCCGCTGACAGGCGGCATCTTTCCTGCCGTAGTGCGCGACCGCGACGTCGAGAGCAGCTGGATGATCGACACCGCCGATGGGCAACGCGCGATCGCGATCGATCCGGTGCTCCGATTATCCTCGCTGGTGATGATCCGGGATGCGGTGCGTCTTGGTGCCGGTGTGGCGCGCTTGCCCCTCTCGCTGGTCAGCGGGGACATCGCAAGAGGGCGGCTGATCGCGTGGGGTGATGTCCCGGCCTCACGCGTCGCGCTATGGGCGCTCTATCCCTCGCGACGCCTACTGAACGCCAGGGTATCGGCGTTCTTGGAGTATCTGCGGCAGTCCTTTCCGAACGGGACGGTCGAGGAACTCGCCGCCTATCTGAATGATCGGTGCTGACCGTCAGCGGCTCGCCGATCACCACGCCTCGCCTCGGTCGCCGCGCACATGGTGATGCCGACCGCCGCGGTTTATTGCGCCGCCAAACATGCCGTGCGCGCCATGACTGAAGGGTTGCGGCAGGAGCATGATGAGGTCCGCTCGACGTTGATCTCGCCGGACGCAAGCGCGCGAGCCGTTCGCTATGCCATTGCGCAGCCGGAGGGTGTCGACATCAATGAGGTGATCGTTCGCCCGACCGCAGCGGACATGTGACTGTTTGGGCGTGCCGGTGCCGCAGCGGGCACTCCCAAACGACCTGTTCGTCCATATTGACGAGCGCTGAGATCAGCTAGCCAGGAGGGGATCGAGAACGACTGGGGTTTGATCATGATCGCATAGGAGGCCATTGCGACCGTCAACGCGCCATCAGCATCTCTTCCAGATCGGTTCAACCGACCATGAATGCGGCCGAACGCCGGACCGTAACGGCAGCTTGTCCGTTCAGCGTTCCTGATCTTGCACTGCACTGATGGATATCGCCGACCATGCCCGACCATTCCGCATCGCCCATATTGCAGCCGGTCCAGATCGGTGACCTGTCGCTACGCAACCGCATCGTCATGGCGCCGTTGACGCGCAGCCGTTCGAACGATGACGGGATTCCGCCTGCTTTCGCCGCCGACTATTACGCACAGCGCGCTGACGCTGGGATCACAATAAGCGAGGCGACCAACATCTCCCCACAGGCGGTCGGCTACGCGCTGACACCGGGGATCTGGAACGATCAGCAAATCGAGGCATGGCGCCCGATCGTGCAGGCTGTCCATGATCGCGGCGGCGTGATGTTTCTTCAATTGTGGCATACTGGCCGCATCTCACATCCAGACCTACAGGGTGGGGAGCTGCCGGTCGCGCCATCTCCGATCAAGCCGGTCGGACAGGCGTTCACCAAGGAAGGGATGAAGGACCACGTCACGCCGCGCGCGCTTGATACCGACGAGATTCCTGGCATCGTCGAGGATTATCGCCGCGCCGCCACCAACGCCAAGGCGGCAGGGTTTGATGGGGTCGAAGTCCATTCGGCGAACAACTATCTGCTTGAACAGTTCGTACGCGACAGCACCAACCGGCGGACTGACCGCTATGGCGGGTCGATCGAAAACCGTCTGCGCTTCCCCCTTGAGGTCGTCGACGCGGTCGTCGGCGTTTGGGGCGCAGGGCGTGTCGGCATCCGATTGTCGCCAGCGACGACAATGCCCGGCGAGACGCCGCTCGACAGCACAGTGATGGAAACCTTCGGCACCTATGTTGATGCGCTGTCTCAGCGCGGCCTGCTCTATGTCCACGACATCGAGGGCGTGACGCAGCAGACACGTGACGCAGATGGGGTCGACTTTGCCGCGCTGCGCAAGCGCTTCAAAGGGGCTTATATCGCGAACAACCAGTACACGCTCAAGCTGGCCGAGGAGGTTCTTGAGCGTGGCGATGCCGACCTGTTCAGCATGGGGCGGCCGTTCATTGCCAACCCCGATCTCGTTGATCGCCTGCGCACGGGTGCGCCGCTTGCAGAGGCGCCAAAGGAATATTGGTATGGCGGCGGGTCGGTCGGCTATTCCGACTGGCCGACGATGCGCGGCAACCCGGATCGCGGCTGAGCCAGCCCTCACATCAGAGCGGGCTTTAGGATCAAGCCCATAGCGCGGGTTGATCGCGACAGGCAATCCGAGATTCGGTGAGCGGGATCGCTGGTGTAGCGACGTTCGGCGCAGGGGTGGTTGGGAGACCAGCCTCCGCGCCAACGGAGTTGACGTTTGTGCTGCTTCTGTACGATGTTGGCGCGATCCCGCACACGCCCGCCCGATACCAGATCCTCGATGCGAACTTTGACCACATCACAGCCGCGTAATTTGCTATCGATAGCAAGATCGAACAGCGCTCGATCACGTAATCGCCGGTGTTGATCAAGCCAAAAGCGAATGGCCCAAACCTGCTGCTGCTTAAGCGCCTGCTTGGCACCAACCAATCGGCCCTCATCCCAAGGGTGAAGTTCGCGGAAGGCGGGGCCCATTGCCGAGTGGCCCACCGCTTTTCTCCATTGCGCCGAGTCGGTGCCAACATCATAATCGAGCGCACTAAATGCGCGGTTTGGGAACCTGGTGGAGGTTCGTTTTACGTTTTAGCGACAGGTGACAACCGGATGGCTTTATCACCCGACTATTACGCCGTTCTCGGGGTGCCATCGACGGCCAGTCGTGACACCATTCACTCCGCGTGGAAGGCGCTGCTCCGTCAATATCATCCCGATGCCAATCATGGTGTGGATGTTTCTGCTCGCGCGAAGGAGATCAATGAGGCGTATGCCGTTCTGGGAAAAAACGAGGCGCGCGCCGCCTACGATCGCTTACATATCAAGCCGTCCGCTCATCAATCTAGCGGGGATCGCCCGGTTCATCCGAGGAAGGCCGGCAGGCGCCCTATGCGACCTAACCCGTCCATGCCGCCCAGCGGCAGTTTCTCCAAGCCGCTAGACACCAACGACTGGCTGGTCGGCCTTTTCCTATTGATCCTCACCGCCGCCCCGTTGGCTACGATCCTTGTTCTGTATTACGAGGAGCCTGGTTCGACATCTACGGCTCGACATAACGTGGCCGTTCACCGCGTTCCTTAGCTTGCCGCCAAAGCCGTCCACACGTCATCGGGCACGCAGCGCGAACGTCGATAGCCTGCCTCTTGGAAAGCGGCCTGAGTTGGGGAGCAGAAAAAGGGTCACGAATGTTTGATCCGGACCCTTAGTGGCATTGAACAACGTCATTTAACTGAGACGGCGGCCTCGGCCGCGTTATTCAGGTTGATCATCAACGTCTCCTATTGATCCATATGAACGAGCGGTGCTGGATGGCGTGCCAGCGATTGTCAGACCGGCGTTTGTTTGTCGGACGGCAGGCCAGCGGCTATGCCTACGTGGTGTTATCCAATGCGGGTATCACGATCTCGGCCCGCGCATCCTTCGAAAGGCCGCCGTGCCGGACCATTGGTGCAACCGGCAGTGGCTATACCAGATTCAGCATCCAAAGGTGCGCGCCGCCAGTCACAAATAGGCGATCTTCGCGCATGTCGAACGCGCAATTGCTGCATGTTTCAGGGGTCGGTATGGTAGCGAGATGCTTGCCTGAGGCGTCGAACAGTTCCACCCCCTTTGCCGAACTGCTCCACAGCCAGCCGCGTCGGTCGACGGTGAAGCCGTCAGGTATCCCTTCGGCCACCGTTGCAAACTGGCGTCGGTTGGATAGCGTGACCCCGTCCCAGTCGAAGGCATAGATCGCGACGTCGCCCCCGCCATTCTCGGGCGTCTGTGAGGCGTAGAACGTATGCTGATCGGGCGAAAAGGCGAGGCCGTTGGGCTGCGCCATGTCGGCCATCCGCTGGACCGAGCCGTCATTGCCGATCCGACAGATCGCGGTGCGCCCGCTTTCCGAACGACCGGGCACGCCTTGTTTCGGATTTTCCAGCCCGAAGGTCGGGTCGGTGAACCAGATCGCCCCATCGGGGGCGACGATCAGGTCGTTGGGCGCGTTGAGGCGGCTGCCTTCTGCCGCCCATGCGATCGGCGTCGCAACGCCTTTACCGTCGGACCGGCTGATCGCGCGGCGGCCGTGTTCGCAGTGCACCAGCGCGCCATCCGGCAGCACGGCATTCCCGTTGATGAACGGCGTCGCGTCGAGCAGCACGTCGACCGCACCGTTCTCGCGCCAGCCCAACACACGGCGACCGACAATGTCGCTCCATACCAGCATCCGTTCGCGGGGCCACCAGGTCGGCCCCTCGCTCCAGCTAGCCCGGTCGTACAACGTGACAAGCCGGGCGTCACCGAGCACCACGCGCGCGTCGGCATGGTGGACCACCGGGGGTGCCACCTCGGTTGGCTCGGGCGGTCCGGGCGGACGCAACCTCGCAGGTATCAACAACGGAGCGAGCGGCGTCGTCTGTGCGTCTGTCATGCCCCGAACGGATCGCGTGTCTGCGCGGCGGGCGATGTGGCGAACTGGATCATGATCTGGAAACAGGGCTCATCGCCGATCTGGCCTGATCGGTGCCCCTTGCCATCGGTCGTGTCCTGGTCCTGGCCGAAATGGATGTCGCCCGGCCCCATTTCCACGCGATTTCCGTCCATCGTCTCGATGAACCAGCGACCACGCAATGGAACCACCCATTGCGGCTTGGGACTTTCATGCCAATCCCCGACCCAGCCCACCGGCAAAATCGCGAAGTTGATCGCGCTCACTTCGCCGGGAAACGGCCGCATCCACTGGGGGGCCGCCCCGCCGCCGACGCTTTTCTGACCAAAGCCGGTCATGTGCGACAGGTCGATCCGGCTGCCGCCATCCGCGCCGGTCCACATATGGAGGAAGGGTAACACCGGCGGCTGCTCGGCATCGGTGCCGTCGTTGTCGAGCGTCACCCCGGTCGGCATATCGGTCATCCTCGTTTCCTCCACCCTCACAACCCGGCAGGATCGCGTCGCGTTGGTCCAACGGCGTGCGGTCGCGGAGGTTTCGTGCGATCCGGAACGTCGCGGGCTTCGGAACCAGCGGCGCGGTCTCACGATTTAGCGCGATCGCTCTGAAGCAGGGCGGCCGTAGAAAGGGCTGGCATGGTTTCCGATACTCCACCGACGCATACCGGCGACCGCGCGAAGGCCAGAACACTGACTATCACCACGGAGCGGCCTCGCATCGACGAGGTCGGGGAGGTGATTTATCATCAGGTAAAGCGGATCGATGCGGTTCGCGGGCTTCGCATGACGCTGCTGGTGCCGCGTACCTCCGATCCGAAGCCTGCGATCCTCTATGTGCCGGGCGGCGGCTTTACCTCGGCCGCGCACCGCAAGTTCATCGAGATCCGGCTCGCGCTCGCACAAGCGGGATTCGTCGTCGCCGCCGCTGAGTATCGCGTCGTGCCCGATATCTTTCCGGCATCGCTCGAGGATGGCAAGGCTGCGATCCGTTATCTGCGATCGCACGCTGACGAATACGGCGTCGATCCCGACCGGATTGGCGTGCTCGGCGACAGCGCTGGGGGCTGGCTGGCGCAGATGCTGGCGATGACGGGCGACACTTCGGACTATGACCGGGGCGATTGGCTGGATACATCAGCTGCGGTGCAGGCGGCGGTGTCCCTCTATGGCATTTCCGACCTGCGAAACATCGGCGCGGGATTTTCCGAGACGGTTGGTCAGGTCCATGCCTCGACAGCCTCGACTGAGGCGCTGCTAGTTCACGGCGTCGCGTTCGGCGATTTCGCTGGTGCGACGATCGGCAGCGATCCGGTCAAGGCCCTGGCGGCCAGCCCGGTCGGCCATATGTCGGGGGCAAAGCCCCCGCTGATGCTGATGCACGGCAGCGCCGACGATCTCGTCTCACCGGTGCAGAGCGAGCAGATGGCCACGGCCTTGCGAGAGCGTGAGGCGGAGGCCGACTATGTGGTGGTGGATGGTGCCGGGCATGGCGACGGCCCATGGTTCCAGCCAGCATTGATCGACTATATCGTCGCATGGTTCGGCGAGAAGCTCGTCAAAGGCTGAAAGTCGCGACGCCTTACCGCGAGCCCATATCGGCATGCGGCCCCAAACATATCTGCACACAAGTGTGTAAGGACGTCCGTAACCGGTGTGCCGATGATGGGGGCTGAACGACCAAAAATGTGTCTGCATCCAAATTGGTTTGCAGCGCGCCACCGCATGTGGGGCCGCAGAACGCACATTCCCCATTCTTATCTTTCAACTCTGCAGCCAGTCCCGCAAGAGCTGGGTGACCTCGCCAGGGCGTTCGAGCGGGGCCAGATGGCCGCAGTTGCGGATTTCGTGGAAATGCGAACCGGCAATATGGTCGGATAAGTCGCGTGCGTCGGACGGCAGGCAGATGCGGTCATGTTCGCCGACTGCCACCAGCGTTGGCACGCGTACTGCGGCGATAGCGGCGCTGATATCCGGCCGGGCCAGCATGGCACGCTGCTGGCGCTCGAAGACGGCTGTGCCGACGCGCTCGGCCATCGTTTGGACGGGGCCGCTGACGATCGGGGTCAGTGTCGGGTCGGCATGGGGCGCGGTGGCGAGCAGTCCCTGCTCGGCGACGGTGCGCGGGCGCATACGCATCGACGCGCGGGTACCGAACAGCGCCACCCGCTGCACCCGCTCGGGGGCTTGGCGGATGATCTCCAGCGCGACATAGCCGCCCAGGCTGACCCCGGCGACCGCGAAGCGCGGCGGTGCATGCGCCAGCACACGCGCCGCCATCGCCTCAAGCGTATCGTCGACGGTAAGGTCCCCCAGCATCGGATGGGTGATGTCGCTTAGGTCGACGATCTGTCGGGCCCAGAGCTGTCCGTCGCACCCCATGGCTGGCAGCAGGACGAGGGGCGGCGCGTTGCGGATCATGACTGTGTCCTCCAAGAGTGAAGTGGGGTGAAAGCGTCAGGCGAACAGGATCAGGACGCCGCGTGCCGGGTCGGTCAGGCCCTCCCAAATCATCTTGGCCGCGACCCACAGGATGACGAGTAGACCGACATAGGCAAGCCAGCGATAACGCTCGATCACCCGCGCCAGCACATTGGCGGCGAGGCCCATCAAGGCGACCGACAGGATCAGGCCGATGGCGAGGATGCCGGGATGGGCGCGCGCCGCGCCTGCCACCGCAAGCACATTGTCGAGGCTCATCGAGATGTCGGCCACCGCAACCGCCCAGGCGGCGGCCCAGAAGCGGCGCGGGGCCGGTTCGGTGTCGGAGTCCTCGTCGCCCGTCCCGCCGCGCATTTCGCGCCACATCTTCCAGGCGACCCAGACCAGCAGCAATCCTCCCGCCAGCACCAGTCCGACGATCTGAAGCAACTGCGTCACAACCAGTGCAAAACCGATGCGCAAAACGAGCGCAGCGAGGACGCCGACGAGGATCACCTTGCGCCGCATCGCCGGCGGCAGCCCCGCCGCCAGCGCGCCGACGACGATGGCATTGTCGGCGGCCAGCAGGACGTCGATCATCACGACCTGCACGAAGGCGGCAAGCGCGGCAGGAGAGCCGATGGCGGAAAAGTCGGCGACTATATGCTGCCAGAGCGTCTCCATCGGATCAGCCCATCAGCGGGAAGGCAAGGACCGCCATCCCGACCAGCGTCATGATCATGCACACCACGGCGGCGGGGACCAGCGTGAAGCGCTGGTGATCCGCCAGATCGATACCCGCTAGGCTGACTAGAAGATAGGTCGACGGCACCAGTGGGCTGAGCAGATGGACCGGCTGGCCCATCAGCGAGGCGCGGGCGATCGCCATCGGCGACACGCCGTAATGCGCGCCCGCCTCGGCCAGGATCGGCAGCATCCCGAAGTAGAAGGCGTCGTTGGAGATGAAGAAGGTGAAGGGCAGGCTGAGCAGCGCGGTGATCGGCGCCATGTACGGCCCCAGGACGGGCGGGATGAAGCCGACGACTTCCTTGCTCATCGCCTCGACCATGCCGGTGCCCGACAGGATACCGGTAAAGATACCGGCGGCGAAGATCAGCGAGACGACCGACAGGACGTTGCCCGCATGGGCGGCGATCCGCTCCTTCTGCTCCGCGACCTGAGGATAGTTGACGATCATCGCGATCGCAAAGGCCAGCATCATCAGCACCGACAGCGGCAGGATACCCGAGACCAGACCGGCGATCAGCGCCAGCGTCAGCGCCCCGTTGAACCAACGCAGGTGCGGACGGCGCGCCTCTGGGAATTGCGACACGGCCATGCCGGTGAAGGCGGTCGGCTCGTTGGACTTCACATGGCCGATGCGGCGGCGTTCCTTGCGGCCGAACCAGATCGCCAGGCCGATCAGGAAGGCGAGGCCAGCGATCATGCCGGGGATCAGCGGCAGGAACAGCGTCGCGGGATCGAGTTTCAGCGCGCTGGCGGCGCGGGCGGTCGGACCGCCCCAGGGCGTCAGGTTCATGATGCCGCTGGTGCTCATGAGCAGGCAACACAGGTACAGCCGGTTCATGTCGTACCGCTTATAGAGTGGAAGCAGTGCGGCGATGGTGATGATGTAGGTCGTCGACCCGTCACCATCCAGGCTGACGATCGCGCACAGCACCACGGTGCCGATCAGGATCGCCATCGGATCGCCGTGCAAGACCCGCAACAGCCGGTTGACCAGCGGATCGAACAGCCCGGTATCGGTCATGATCGAGAAGAACAGGATGGCGAACAGCAACATCACGCCGGTCGGCGCCAGGTTCTTGATGCCGTCGATCATCATGTCGCCTAGGCCCGCGGCGAAACCGGCGATCAGCGCGAAGGCGGTCGGCACGACGATCAGCGCGACCAGCGGGGTCATCCGCTTCGTCATGATGAGCGTCATGAATGTGGCGACCATCAGGAAGCCAAGCAGGGCAAGATCCATCGAAGGATGCTCCGTGAGAGGAGAAGGGAGTTTAGAAGGTGACGGCGAGACGGGTGCCGATGGTCTCGCCGCTGTCGGGGCCAATGAAGGCACCCGCCCGATTGTCGGTGTCCCAATGGACCCAGTTGAACTGAAGCCGGGTGAAGCTGTTCAGATACCAGTTGACGCCTGCCGTCGCGGCCCAGCCGCGCCCGCCGGTCAAGAGGCTGGTATAGTCGAGATTTTCGTAGCGCGCGGTCAGTTCGATCGCGCCCGGTCCGCCCTCGAAGATCGGCTTCAGGACGCGCGGCTGGCCGAAGCTGCCGAGACGCGGATTATAGGGGGGCAGGTCGCCGGTGACGAACCAGCCGCCCGACAGGCTCCACGCCTTGCTGAGGAAGTCGGGACGGTCGCCAGTCAAGCGCGCACGGCGCTCGCCCGCCTCGGCCACGATCCAGACCGGGCCGACATAGCCGCCCAGCTCCGCGCCGTAACCGGTGGTGCTGCGCCCGCCCAGCAGCGCGCCGGTCGACACGCGCAACGCGCCGTTAAAGCGGCCGCCGATCACCGTGTTGCGGGTCAGCGTGGTCGCGCTGGCGGACAGCGCCTCGTCGAAACCCCATAGGCCGACATGCAGGACCGAATGGTCGCTCTTGACCGGGTTCCAGTGCGCGCGCCCCAGCACCGTGCGGCTGTCATTGCCGCCCTGGTTGCCATCGATCCGGTCGCCGGTCAGTGTCAGCGAGGCGTGGCCGGTCTTCCAGAACAGGCGCGGCATGATGCCGACGCCGTAGAAGCCGCGTTGCGGGATGATCGCCGTGGAGACGACGGTGCGCTCCATGAACGGCGTCGAGTCCGATCCCGTCGAGCCCTCGAACCCGCGATCGTTGAACAGATGCCCGGCACGCAGGTCGTAATCCAGGCCCGGCCGGATGCGGTTGCGCCAGCCGATAAAGGCGGTGACGATATCGACTTCATTCTCCGAAAAGTCGGACTCGAACTGATAGAAGAAATGGGTGCCGACCCCGCCTTCCAGACCCAGGCGCAGTGCACGCATACCCGTCGTCGTGATGTTGCGCCCGTCATAGCGCGATCCGAAGGTCGAGCTGACATCGGTCAGGATGCGGCCGCGCGGCTTGAAGGTGTAGATGCCGTCCGCCGAGTGGAAGACGGGCAGGCCCGCACCCCATTCGGTGGTGACCCCGGCCGCATTGGCCTGCCGCGCCTGCACCACGTCGCGCTCGGCGGGGCCGGGGGGGACCAACTGCGGCGCGAAGGGGCGGGTGACGGTATCGCGGCCGATCGTGTCGCTTTGCGCCAGTTGCGGCGCGGGCGGGGTGGTCGGGGCAGGGGCAGTGGCCGGAGCTAGAGCGGCGGCGGTCGTGCCTTCCAGCCGGTCGAGCCGGGCGCGCAGGGTCGCGATCTCGGCGGCCTGCTGGCGGACCAGCGCGGCGAGGTCGTCGTTGCTCGGCGTCTGGGCAAGTGCGGGGGTGGCGGCCAAGAGGGCGATCAGCGCGGTGGCGGTTCGGATCGGGGACATCATTTGGGGGCCTCTTGAGCAAGAGTGGCGCGCCAGTCGGCCAGGAAGCGGCGGCGCTTGATCGTGTCGAGATTGACGAGAAGCTGCGGCCCGACGCGGATCGGGCGTTGCTGTTCGGTGGACAGGCGGGGTGCACGGACATCGGCGCGCACCGGCAGCAGCCATTGCCGGGCGAGCAGCGTCTGCCCGTTGCGCGACAGCAGGAAGTCGAGGAACAGCCGCGCCGCCGCCGGGTGCCGGGCATCGCGGGCGATGAAGGCGACGCGCGAGGCGACAATCGTATAGTCGCGCGGGAAGACCACCCGGATGTTCGGGTCGCGCATCGCACGGGTCAGTGCATAGGGGCCGACGACATTGTACGCGATGGCGATCCGCCCCGCCGATACCGCGTCCAGCATCGGCTCGGTGGTGCGCGACAGCATCGGCCGGGTTGCCGCGATCGCCTGCACCAGCGAGCGGGTATCGCGGGTGATCGCATGATCCTCGGTCAGGTAAAGATAACCGACATTGGACCGGGCGGGATCATAGGTCGCGACCTTGCCCGTCAGCGCGCCGCGACGGGTGCGGAGCAGTTGCTCGAACGCCTCGTGCGTGCGCGGCACCTGTCCGGCGGGGATCAGGCGGCGATTGGCGACGAAGGCGACCGGCTCGGCGGTGACGCCGTAACCCATATTCTTCCACACCGCCGTGGCGGGGAGTGCGGGCTTTTCGGGGCTGAGATAGGCTTGCGCATAGCCGTCGTTGATCAGCTTGGCCTGGAGGTCCATCGCCGACGACCAGACTACATCGGCCCCCGGTGCCTTGCCCCGCGCCTCGGCGACGACGCGGTCGTAGATGATGCTCGATTCCAGATCGTCATAACGCACCCGGACATCAGGATAGGTGCGGCGAAACGCCGCGATCAGCGGCTGCATCGCGGCGGTGTCGGCATTGCCATAGACGTGCACCATGCGCTCGCTGCGCGCATTGGCGACCAATGCGTCATAGGAGCGGGGATAACCGGCCGGGCGCTGCGCATCGGTACGAGCGGGCACGATGGCACCCAGCATCAGCATCGATAGAATTACCATTCGCATCGTTCAGGTCCTCTCGCTTCCCGCCTCTGAGTTCGGGTAAGCTCAATGCCATGGATTATCCCGCCAAGCTGTCATCCGCCTTTCACGGAAGGTCCGCGTCATGCGGATTCTGATCGTCGAGGACGATGCGGCGCTGGCGCGCGGGATCGTCGCGCTGTTGCGCGCGGCGGGCCATGCGGTCGATCATGTCGCGACCGGCGAGGACGCGCTGATGGTCGCGGCAGACGAAGCCTATGCGCTCGTCGTCCTGGACGTCGGACTACCCGACATCGACGGCTTTGCGGTGCTCCAGACGCTGCGGCGTCGGGGCAACCGGGTGCCGGTGATGATGCTGACCGCGCGCGACGCGCTGGACGACCGGGTGCGCGGGCTTGACCTGGGGGCGGACGATTATCTCCGCAAGCCCTTCGCGCCGGAGGAACTGGAGGCCCGCATCCGCGCATTGGGGCGGCGGCGCGGCGGCGACCCTACGCCCGAGTTGGTCGTCGGCGCGCTGGTCCTCGACCGTTCGCGCGGCGCGGCGCGGGTGGGTGAGCGGATGCTCGACCTGCGTCGTCGGGAATGGGCGGTGCTCGACGCGCTGGCGACCCGCGCCGGGCAGATTGTGCCGCGCGAGACACTGCAATCGGAAGTGTTCGGCTATGACGAGCCGGTCGGGCCCAATGCCATCGAGGTGAACATCACGCGGCTGCGCGGCAAGCTGGCCCCCGATGGCCCGGCGATCCGCACCGTGCGCGGCGTCGGCTATATGCTCGATGCCCATTAAGTCTCCGCGTGGCGGCGCACTGGCGCTGCGCACCCGGCTGTTCGCGGCGATGCTCGCGCCGATGCTGGCGATCGCGGTGCTGCTGGGGGCGGCGGGGGCGACGCTGATCGCGGATGTGGTCCGCCGGACCAATGACCGCGTGCTCGGCGGCGCGCTCGGTGCGGTAGCCGAGACGGTGCAGGTCGAGCGCGGCGAGGTAACGCTGGACCTGCCTGCCGCCGCCTTCGGCATGCTGGAGAATAGCGAGCGGGATAACGTCTATTATCGGATCGCGGTGGGCGGTCGTCTGCTGACCGGCTATGCCGACCTCTCCGCGCCGAATATTGCCGAACTGGCGCTGGACACGCCGCGCTTCCGCTTCGCCCGCTACCGGGATCAGAATATTCGCATCGCCGAAGTGCGCCGCGCCTTGCCGCGGATCGATGCGCCGGTCATCGTGCAGGTTGCCGAGACGCTCGACGGCCGCCGCGCTCTGCAACGGCGGCTGGTGATTGCGCTGGTGCTGGGTGAATTGCTGCTGGTGGGCGTCGCCATGCTGCTGATCCGCCCGGCGCTGGCCTGGAGCCTGCGGCCGCTCGCGGGGCTGCGCGAGGCGGTTGCGGCGAGGGATACACGCGCGACGCCCGATTTGTCGCCACTCGACACCGGGCCGCTGCCGGTCGAGCTTCGTCCGCTCGCCGATGCGTTCGACCATCTGCTCGCCCGGCTGGACAGCGCGACGGCGGGCATGCGGCGCTTTACCGCCGATGCCTCACACCAGATGCGCACGCCGCTTGCGGTGCTGAAGGTGCAGGTGGCGCTGGCCCGACGTGGCAGCCCGACCGCGCTGGGCGAGATCGCCGACGCCGCCGATCGGCTGGAGCATCTGGTGACGCAGTTGCTCGCGCTGGCACGGGCGGAAGAGGCGGGCATCGCACCACCGCGCGAGCGGGTCGACCTACGCGAGGTGGCGGTCGCCGTCATCAACCGCCGGATCGCGCAAGCGATCGAAGCGGGGGTGGAAATCCATCTCGATGCGCCCGCTGACATCGCGATTGCCAGCCACCGTACGCTAATATTCGAAATTCTTTCCAACCTGATCGACAATGCGATCCGTTATAATCGTCGCGGTGGCCAGGTGATGCTGGCCATTTCATGCGAAGAAGGGGAGGCCGCTAGGATCGTCGTAGCTGATGACGGGCCCGGTCTGCCCGATGCCGAACTTGCCCGTCTGGGCGAGCGCTTCACGCGTCTTTCAAGCGCGCGCGACAGCGAGGGGAGCGGCCTCGGCCTCGCCATCGTCCGTTCTGCGGCGTCGCGCCTTAATGCGTCGCTAGATATCGTCAGTACCCGACCAGGACTGCGCATCACGCTCGGCTTTGAACCCGCAGCCGCCATAGCGACAGTTGGCTCCGCCAAATCAAACGGGCCAGCGGATCCGCTGTGTTGAGCAGCTATCATTTCCCATCTGACCTTCAAAGTAAGTCCAGAACAGTACGCGCCGAAAGCTGCCATCATGCAGATGAACGAACAGCGTTTTTCCGGATGCACAGCGGGCCGTCCGAATAGCCGATTGTGGGTCAAGCCGGCCCAAGATCAGGGACACCGTCCTTGCCCCGATGACGTGTCCAGCACCGATTTTCAGCCGTTCAACGGCGAATCCTCAAAATCAGCCAGCAGGGCAGCGACATTATCGTACAGCGCCACAGCGCCGGCACCCCGTAGAACCTCGTCGTTGAACTTGCCCGATCGGACGCCGACGGCTGCGATGCCGCATCTGGCGGCCGCTTCGATGTCGTACGGCGTGTCGCCTACGACGATCACCTCGCTGGCATCGAGCGACGACAGCTTCTTGAGAGCGGTCGAAAAGATGTCGGGGGCAGGCTTGGTCCTCTCGACGTCGTCCGAAGTGGTCGAGACGTCGACGATATCACTGGCATCCATCAGCCCGACGTAATGCTCGAGCTCTTCCGATGACGCGGAGGACGCCAGAACGACCTGACGGCCGCTATTTTTGACTTTCATGAGTAAGTCCCTTGCCGAAGCGAAGGGCACCACCTGTTCCAGGTACTTCGACTTGAATATCCTGCCGTGCTCGTTGCCCATCCTCTCCTGCTCGGCCTCGTTCGTGTCCGGGAGCAGCGTCGGCACCAACATGTCGGTGCCCTTGCCGATCTGGTCGTGTACCGTCTGATCATCGAATGTCGCGCCGATCCGGTTGAACACGGCCTGCCAAGCATCGACGTGATAGTCGTTGCTGTCCACGAGGGTGCCGTCGACGTCGAATAGGATTGCCTTGATAGCCATCGTGTTATCGCTCCTCGAAGCCCCAACGCACGGCATACGGTGATGGGCATCACAAAGAGGTCGCCACCCCGTATCGGCCATCGGTCACGTAGCGCCTGCTCGAGCGCATCCAGGACAAAGCCGGCATGTGCGCTCCGGCTGGCGCGCCAGCCAACGATCCGGCGAGCCTAGGTGTCGATAACGAACGCCACCTGGGCGGCCCCTGCCCAAGTCGCTACATAGACCCTGCACCGGCAAAGGCCGGGGTAAAGTCCGACACCCATAGCATGTTCGGCGCCGGCACGCGGAACTGCCGGTTCACCCGCTCGAGCGGACACGATGCCGCCTTGTCGCTGACAGTGGACCAACGCGATGGGTGATCCTTCTCATGGTCCAGCACCACCCGCACCGTGCGCGCACCTCAGGCGAAAACTTGTTGGTCGTCTTGCTCGTCATAGCCCCTTCCTCTCAGGAGCTGGGACCTCCGACAAACCCGGCGCGGTTCAGCAGGGGGCTGCTCAAACCCAAAATGACGGCTGAGGTTACCTTTACCGGCTCCAGTGGTTAAGTCGCCTATATGGAACAACAAGCCCTCGTCTTCGCGCTGATTGGTATTCTGGGGATAGGAGCGCAGTGGATTGCATGGCGGACGGGATGGCCAGCCATCGCGCTGATGCTGGCCGCCGGCGTCATTGCCGGGCCGATCACCGGCCTGATCATCCCTGAGCATACCTTCGGCAGCCTGCTGGAACCCATGATCTCGGTGGCGGTTGCGCTCATCCTGTTCGAGGGCGGGTTGAGCCTCAACTTCCGCGAGTTGCGCAAAACCGAAGGTGCCGTGACGCGCCTGATGATGATCGGCATTCCGCTGGGCTGGGTACTGGGTACGCTGGCTTGCTATTATGTGGCGGGGCTCGTGTGGCCTGTTGCGATCCTGTTCGCCGGTATCCTGGTGGTGACCGGGCCGACCGTCGTCATCCCTCTGCTCCGTCAAAGCAACATCGCACAGCGCCCGCGTGCAATCCTCAAATGGGAAGCCATCGTCAACGACCCTTTCGGGGCGCTCTGCGCCGTCATCACCTACGAATATCTGCGTCGCGTCGATGAGGGGGGCACGCTGCTGTCCGTGGTCACCGCATTGCTGGGCGCGGCGGTAGTGTCGGGGCTGATCGGTTATGGCATGGCACGCGCAATCGCCTGGGCGTTTCCGCGTGGCCATGTGCCCGAATATCTCAAGGCCCCCGTATTGCTGGTCGCGGTGATCGGCACGTTCGTACTGTCCAATCTGATCCAGCAGGAAACCGGACTGCTTGCCGTGACCGTGATGGGGGTGGCGGTGGCCAATATGCGGCTGGACTCGTTGCGCGACATTCATCCGTTCAAGGAGAATGTGACGGTCTTGCTGATCTCCGGCGTGTTCGTCTTGCTGTCAGCCTCGCTGGATTTCGAGGTGCTGCGCCTGTTCGAATGGCGCTTTGCCGCGTTTCTGTTCGCACTGTTGTTCCTGGTGCGTCCAGCGACCGTGCTGATCGCCTTGGCCTTCAGCAAGATTCCTTGGAACGAACGACTATTGGTCGCTTGGATCGCACCGCGTGGCGTCGTAGCGGTCGCCGTATCGGGGCTGTTCGCGCTGCGGCTGGACCAGCTAGGCTATGGCAACGGCAATATCCTGGTCACCCTTTCCTTTGCCGTGGTGGTGGCGACGATCATCGCCCATGGCTTCAGCATCCGCTATGTCGCGCGCTGGCTGAAGGTTACTGGAGCGACGGAGAAAGGGCTGCTGATCGTCGGTAGCACACCGTGGAGCATCTCGCTGGCGAAGCAGATCCAGTCGCTGGGACTGCCGGTGACGATTGCGGATACCAGCTGGCAAAGACTCTCCGGCCCACGACAGGCGGGGATCGAGACCTATCATGGTGAAATCCTGGCTGAGACGACCGAAGAACGGCTCGACCTCACTCAGTTTCAGGTGCTGGCCGCCACTACCGAGAACGAGGCTTACAACGCGCTGGTCTGTAACGAATTCGCGCATGATATCGGGCGCGATTCCGTCTACCAGCTTGGCGGAAGCGGGGATGACGAGGATCATCGCAGCCTGCCGGAAGCGCTGCGCGGACGGGCGATGTTCACCGCCGGGCACGGGGTCGAGGAAATCCTGCAGCGCGAGGTGGCAGGCTGGACCTTCCGCAAGACGCGGATCAGCGAGCAGTTCAACTTCGACCATGCCCGATCGATCCTTCCGGATGAGGCCGACATGCTATTCGTGCTGCGCAAGGACGGTCGCATTCGCTTTTTCACCCATGCCGCCAGGCCCTCGCCACAAAATGGCGACGTCGTCGTGTCCTATGGACCCTCGCGTCACGGCGATCCTGACGCTAATCAAGTCATACCAACCGGAGAGGGTGTCGCATGACGAGATCGATATGGAACGGCCGGGCCGTGCGCGTCGTGGCGACGGCCATGATCGGCCTCGGCATGACCGCCTGCCAGCCACGGGTCGAACCCGCCGCGAACGACACGGCGGAGGCTCCCGCCAATGCCGGGGCGGCAAACAACGCGGCGCTGCCCGGCAACGATGCGGCAGCGCAGGAGCAGGAGGAGGCAAAGAAGTCGATCATCCGGCCGGAGATCGCGCCATCGCCCACGCCGACCCCGCCCGCCGAGCCGATCGAACTGACTATTCCTTTTCCGGCCAAGGGCGCACAACCCGATCAGGCGGGCATGGCCATGCTCGACACGCTAGTTGCCGATCCCGTCCTGACACTGGGCGGGCCGATCACGATCTGGGGACATAGCGACTCGGCCGGGTCCGACGCCGCGAACCTGACCGCTTCGCGTCGCCGCGCAGAGGCAGCGCGTGACTATCTCGTCAAGAAGGGCGTTGCCGCCGACCGGATCACCGTCATCGCGATAGGCGAGGCGCGGCCGATTGCGCCCAATCGCAAGCTCGACGGATCGGACGATCTGGAAGGTCGCGTCAAGAACAGACGGGTGGAGATCAAGGTGGACCTGCCCAAGGCCGCACCGGATGCAGCGGAGCCTCCGCCGTCATAGGCCGGGCCGACGTTCGCGCGGAGCGGGGTGGTTCCGTGCCGAACAGGGGATCGGTACGCCAATTCCGGTACGGTCACCTGCAGGGGGAGCAATGGTGTGAATGTCGACGGCTTGCCTTGTCTGCTGACGTCGCTTTTTTGAGTCCGACCGTCCTATGATCGCTACCTCGTCATTCCTGCGGCCATATTCCCTCGGGTTGTGACGCGCATGGCATTGCTGATATTCCATTCGGGTGTCGCTCGTGACGACCTCGGTTGAGCAGGCGCCTATTGGCCATCGTGCGGCTAGCTGCCGCAGCAGCCAGTACAAAAGCGAACTATATTGTTGATCCAAATCAGCAAAAATCGGTTTCTGGCCGTCTCGTAAACTGTCCCTTTACATTTCGTCGGTGAAGTCCTCGGCATGGCTCACCACCCCTTCTCCAGCCGATGGGTTTTGGCGAATGGCCGCTTGGTCCCCGCGATGGCTGGTTTGCTCGCTAGGCTCGCTGGGGATCGTCGCGGCAATGTGATGGCGTTGTGGGTGTTCTCGCTCATTCCGTTGGTGGCGCTCGTCGGTTCGGCGATCGACCTCGGCACGGGCTATGTGACCCGTAAGCAGATGCAGATCGCCTGCGACGCAGGCGTGCTCGCGGGGCGCCGTGCCATGACGGCCGGTGCGGTTGATGACACGGTGCGGGCGGAGGCAACCAAGTTCTTCAACTTCAATTACAGGCAGGGCTTGTACGGCTCGAAGCCGTTCACCCCGTCCATCAGCAGCACGACGACATCGAAGACGACGGTCGTGATCGACGCCGCCACCACCGTTCCGACATCGATCATGCGAATATTCGGCTTCACCGAACTGCCGGTAAAGGTCAGTTGCAACGCATCGCAGGACTTTGTGAATACCGACATCGTCTTCGTGCTGGACACGACCGGGTCGATGGCGGACAAGGCGACCCCCAGCGATACATCGACCAAGATCCAGGCATTGCGTGCCGCCGTCCTGGCCCTGTACGACCAGCTGGCACCGATCCAGACCCAATTGGCCGCGTCCGGCATGCGCCTGCGATATGGCGTGGTGCCCTATTCCAGCGCCGTGAATGTCGGAAAGGCGATCCGAGCGGCCAACCCGAACTACATGCTTTCCGGTCCTTGGACTTATCAGTCCCGGGAGGTCGTGACGGACAATCGAAGCTCATCCAGCTGTTCCCAGCTTAACGGTAACTACAATTTCTGGCAGGGTCGCTGCACCTATTTCAACTATGCAGCCCGATCGTTCGACACCTCAAACTATGTCTCCGGCGCGACCGTCGACGTGGGGCCGCTGATCGGAACCGCCGATAGTTCTGGCCGCACGCCCACTACCACTATGTCGAAGAGGGTCAGCTGGGCAGGCTGTATCGAGGAACGGCAGACCGTTCGCATGAGTGCGACCGAACGAACCATTCCTGCGGGCGCGACCGATCTCAACATCGATCTGATACCGAGCACCGAGGCCACCAAATGGAAGCCCTATTGGCCGGACCTCGAATATATGAGTTATACTCGCCCGAACTCGAATTCCACCGACCCGTACAAACCACAGGTCGCATGCCCGACGGCTGCGGCTGCTATGCAGGTTTGGACCAAAGGCGATCTCAAAAACTATCTCGACACGCTAATTCCGGACGGCGGCACCTATCATGACAACGGGATGATGTGGGGCGCGCGCTGGGCGTCTTCCGGGGGCATATTCGGTCCGGCCAATCCCGATACGTACAACACGATGCCGGTCAAGAAGTACATCATCTTCATGACCGACGGGCAATTTGATACGGGCTATTCCTACCTTTATTCATCTTATGGCATCGAGCAACTGGATGCGAGGGTGACGCCGGGCGGCGGATCGTCGAGCGAGACGGACCAGCTCGCCCGCCACCAGCAGCGCTTCAACCTATTGTGCTCGCAGGCGAAGTCCATGGGATATTCGGTGTGGGTGATCGGCTTTGACACCGCGCTCGACGCTTCGCTGACGAATTGCGCGAGCACGCCCGGCCAGGCATCGACCTCGTCGGACCAAGCGGCGTTGATGGCGCGCTTCGTGGAGATCGGCAAGAACATCGGGGCGCTGAGGCTTACGCAATGACGAGGCTGCGGGTGCCCCGACTCGTTTTCCTGCTATCGGACAGGCGTGGCGCCTCGGTCGTGGAGTTCGCCATCGTCGCTTTGCCCGCCATCGCGATCATGTGCGGTCTTTTCGACCTGGGTTACCGGCAATATGTCGCGACCCAGGTGCAGGATGCTCTGGACCGTGCGGCCCGGCGGGTCACCGTGGGACCGAACACCACGAGCGCGCAATTGACGGCCATGGTCAAGGACAGCGTTTCGGGGATCGCAAAGACCGCGACGGTCATCGTCGTACCCACCAGCTACGGCAAGTTCCAGCAGGTGTCCAAGGCCGAGCCCATCACTACAGACACGGTACCGCTCGGGACCTATAATAGCGGTGACTGCTTCACCGACATAAACAGCAATGGCATATGGGACGCGGATGCCGGGAGGGCAGGGACCGGGGGTTCCGACGACGTGGTGCTTTACACCGCCACCGTGACCTATCCCGAGATCGTGCCCATGAGCAAGCTGATGGGGTGGAGCGCCGTCACGAAATTGACCGCGACGACGATGCTGAAAAACCAGCCCTATGCCTCGCAAGCCGAGCCCGTGACGATATGCAATTGAGGGCGTTTAGGAAGCATCTGCGGGCCCTTGCAGGCCAGCGGCGGGGCGTGGCCCTGATCGAGTTCGCGATTGCGGCACCATTGGTCCTCCTGCTCGGTTTGGGGGGCGTCGAGCTGGGAAACTATGTCGTTGCGAATTTGCGCATCTCGCAGATCGCGATGGCGGTTGCCGACAATGCGGGGCGGGTGCGGACGACCATCGACGAAGCGGATATAGCCGAGATCATGATTGGCGCGATGAAGATGGGGCAGCCGCTGTCCCTCGCCACCAACGGCCGAATCATCCTTTCCGATCTGGAGCAGCGCACGTCGACCACGGGGACCAACGGCAAGGGGCCGGTATCCACCAGCAATCCGGAGGGCTATCGGCAATGGATCAGGTGGCAACGCTGCGCGGGGGCGTTGACGGTGGTTTCGTCACTGGGTGGTCCGCTGGACGGCTCCGGCGTGGCCGTCACCAATCTGGATGACACCACCAATGACGATCATGGGGCCGTGGAGGGGGCGTCTGCTATCGACGGAATGGGGAAAGCCGGTAATCAGATTTCCGCGTCGAAGGGCACTGCGGTGATGGTCGTCGAGATCGTGTACAATTACCGACCTCTCGCTCCCGTGGGCATGATCACCTCAATGCTCGGCACGCCGCAAATCAGGCGGGTCATGGCCTTCAATGTCCGCGAGCGGACCGCCTATTCGCTGCGGAACGATGGCAAACTGTCGGGCACCAAGCGGGCGGATTGCCGTCTCTTTGCCGCAGCAGTCCCGACGGCGTGACGGCAACCGGCAGGAGCGTTACCAAGCGCTTCGCAACGGCCTGCTCGAAGATGCTCGGCTCGACTAGGGCTTTGCGTCGGTTCGCGATGGAAGCGGATGGCCTGCGATGCACCATCTCTGTGCCCGTATCGGCCTTGGCGGAGCAGCCGGATAAGGGGTGAAATCGGTGAGTCTCGGGGCTGGAGATCGACAAGCCATGCCGCCAGACCCGGAACCAAACCTAATTCGCCCGTCAGCTATTCCAGCCCCAAAGCCACCCGATCGGCGGTAGCGGCGGCGAGTTCGGCGCGGGCGGCCGCGATCCGGGCCTGAGCGTCGATCAGGCGGACCCGCGCGTCGTTCGCCGTCTCCTCGCGCTGGTTGACCAGAAAGAAATCGCTCGACCCCAGCTCGAACCGTCGCCGCTCGGCAGCGGCGAGCCGTTCGGCAAGCTGGCGTTCCTGTTCCGCGATCGAAGCCAGCTTCTCGGCCGCGCCTACGCCGATCGTGATCCCCTCGACTTCGACCGTGATCTGATCGCGCAGAAAACGGCTGCGCGCCGACAGTGCGTCCATTTCGGCCTGCGCTTCAACGATCCGCCCTTTTGCCGCCCGGTTCTGAAGCGGCATCGAAAAGCGGAAGCCGACCGCCGCCTCCAGAGGCGTCCGCGAGGAACCGCCAAGCCCCACGGGCCCGACGTCCTTGCCCACCTCGCCGCGCAGGTCGAGCCGGGGGCGGAGATCGTTCTGCGCCAAAGCGAGACGGGCGGCCCCCTGATCGATACGGGTCAGCAGCATCTGGAGGTCGGGGCGTCGCCGTTCGAAATCGTTTCGGGCAGCGGCGGCGACGCGGGCCAGTGCATTGGCGTCAGGGGGCAGGCGCTCCGGCCCGACCAGCAAAGGATCACCGGCGGCATCGCGGAAATACAGGGAGAGCGCATTGGCCGCGGCCTGGAAATCACCCTCGGCCCGAACCACCAAGGCGCGGCGGCGAACGAGATTCTGGTCGTTTTCGGCGAGCAAAATGTCGGGTCGCGCGCCAAGCTGTACCTGGCGGGCAAGCCCGCCGCGACGGCTTTCCGACAGCGACAGAAGGTCGCGATAGGCACGCAGTCGCAGGCCCGCCGCGACCCAATTCTGATAGGCGTCAATCGCGCGCCGCTGTACGCCGATCGCCACGGCCTGACGCTCGAATTGTGCGATGTCGATGTCGCCGGAGGCCAATGTACGCCGCGTCCGGCGCTCGTCGATCAAGCGGTCGCGCAGCAGCGAATAGAGCGCGCCGACCTTCACCTCGCCGAGGCGGTTGGTGTAGTTCTCGTCCTCATAGACCGGGAAGCCGCCCCGGCTGACGCGATAATTGCCATAGACGTAACCGCCATTGTCGGTCAGCGGACGGGTGGCGCGGGCCGAAGCGATGGTCCCGTCATAATAGCCCAAAGTACGCGAGCGGCCCTCGGCATCGAACACCGTGTCGAACGCGCCATTGGCGGTGATGGCGCGCCCTTCGGCGGCGCGGATCTTGGCGAGCGCCTCGACGATCTGCGGGGCCGCGCGGGCAGAGGCGCGCAGCACCTCGTCGAGGGTCAGCGGACCCGTTTTGGGCACCGACGCGGGGGCGGGGTTCGCCTCAATCCGCTGCGCCGTCGCGGGGAGGGCAATGGCTGGCGGAACGATCAGCGCCGACAGGAGCAGAAGCGGCCGGATCATTTCAGCTTGCCTGCCTTGGCCGCAATCTTCTTGTCATCGTCCTTGTCCGCGCCCTTATCGGTCGCGGTCTGGCCAAATTCCAACGGGAAGTCGTTGAGTTGGCGCCACAGCTCATAGCCGACCGTGACGGTCTCGCCTTGCACCCAACCCTGTACCTTGCCGCCCAGCCGGACGAAGCGGCGTGCGGGCCAGGCGGGCTTGCCCGGCACCGGTTCGACGAGGATGCGGAACAGCCCTTGTGCATTGGCATTGGGATCGATCGTGCGAACCCGGCCATCAAAAAAGCCATAGGCGACCGATGGCCAGCCACTGAACTGGATCGCGGGCCAGCCTTCGAACTCCAGCCGGACCGGGCGCCCCGGCCGCAGCAGTGGCACGTCACGGCCGTCGATCAGCAACTCGACCGCCCGCTCGACCTGTTCAGGGGCGACCACCGCCAGCGCGGTGCCGGCCGACACCAGCGCGCCGCCCGCCGCGGCTTTGAGGTTCTGGATACGACCATCGCGCGGGGCGCGAACCAACTGGGCCGACTGGCGATTGAGCTGGACCTCTATCCGGTTCAGCTTGGCGCGGGACTCCGCCAGCTTGGCCCCCGAGTCCGCGACCTTGATCTGTGCCTGCTCATAATCGCGCCGCGACGCCAATCCTTCGGAAAATAGCTGGCGCGTGCGATTGACATCGATCGAGGCGACCGATTGCGACTGGCGAACCGAGGCGATCTCCGCCTGTACCTGCGCGCGCTCGGCGGCGAGGCGGGACAGCAAATTGGGGTCGAGGTCGACAATGCGGGCGATCGGGTCACCGCGCTTCACATGCTGGCCGTCATGGACATACCAGCGCTCGACCCGCCCCGGCACCAGCGCGGTCACATCCTGTGCCCGATCCTGCGGATCGAGCGAGACGACCTGTCCTCGGCCTTGCGCGGTTTGCAGCCATGGCACGAAGAACAGGATGAAGATCGCCGCCGCGATACCCACCGCCAGCATCCAGGCGATGGCGACGGTGACCCGTGGCGGGCGCAGCGACCCAAGCGTGCGGAAATGGGCGAGATGCTCAGGCAGATGCGACATTGGCGTCCTCCTGGCTGATGGCGGACCGAAGATCGGCCAGATGCTCAAAGCGGCGCTGCTCGGTCAGGCCCAAATAGAGATATCCATCCAACTCCAGATCCTCGGGGCGTCCGGTACAGAGCAATACCGTCGTTCCGTGCGCCTTGAGATGCCGCAGAGCCGCCGACAGCCGCTCGGGCGGCAACAGATCGAAAAGCTGGCCCAGAAGAAGCAATTTGGGCCGGACCAGAAGCGCATTGGCCAGCTTCAGGGCCATGGTCTCGCCCACGCTGAGCGGATAGCCGGTCGAACCGAGCGGCGTGTCCAATCCCTGCGGCAGGCTGGCAAGGCGGCGTTCCAGCCCCACCATCGCCAGCGCTTCCATCGCGCCTTCGCCAATGTCCCCAGACGCAAGCCGCAGATATTCGCGGATCGTGACCTCGACGATCGTCGATCGGTCGAGCACAGTAACGTCCGACCGCAGATGATACATGTCGAACGACCCCAGATCGGTGCCCCCGATCCGGACCAGGCCGCGGTCGGGCACGGCATGACGCTTCAGCAACATCGCCAGTCGGCGTTCGGCGCCGGGTTCGGCGACCGTCACAAGCTGTTCCCCGGCCGCAAGGGTCAGGGTGTAGCGTGCGTCGTTGAAGACGACGTCGGTCAGCTTGACCGATCCGTCGCGTGGGCCGCTCTCACCGCGCACCTTTGGTTCCTGGGGAATGGCGAACAGCAACGATAGCTCCTCGGAGCTGGCCGCCAGATCGTAGAAGGCGTCGAGATACAGGCCGAGTTGCGAAATGCCGTAAAAGACCCCCGAAAGGATCAACTCCGCTGCGACCAATTGGCCGAGCGACAATTGCCCCCGGAGGATCAACATGCCGCCGAGCAGCAGCAAACCGGCGCTCGCAAAGGCGTAGATCAGCAGGAAGGCCACCGTCTGTGCGAACTGATATCGAAAGTACCGGCGATGGGTATCGACATAGCTGGCGGTCATCGCCTCCGACCGGACCATGGCGAAGTCGAGATGACGAAGCGACTTGTAGAAGCCGTTCGATCCGCCGACGCTTTCCAGCCAGCGGGCCGCATTGTGCTTGGCATGGCTCAGCGCCACGGCACCGCTGATCGCACCGCGCCGCCACAACAGCCAAACCAGCAAAAGCGCTGCGACCAGCACGACGTTGAAGGCTAGAAAGACGGGGTGATAGAAGCTGGTGATCGTCAACCCGATCACGGCTTGCAGCACGATGGTGAAGCCGCCGATGACCAGGCTGGGCACCGACTTCTGAACGACGACCAGGTCGAAATAACGATTGAACAGATCGCCGCGATTGCCGTCGGCAAAGAACGGGTCCTGCGCATGGACCGCGCGAAGGGTCACCTCGGCCACGACGCGCGAAAACAGGCGCCGTTCGAACGCCGCCATGATCCAGACCCGAAGCGCACTCAGCGCGGCCACCATCAACAAGAGGAGCAGCAAGACCCCGGACAGCGCCCATAAAGGCGCGGGCATCGCGGTGTTGGCGACGCTGTTGATCAGCAACTGAACCGAAATGGGGGTAGCAAGTGCTAACAGACTGATCGCAATGGTATAGACGATGCCGAGCCTGACATAGGCGGCATCTGGGCCTATGATCTGCGACAGCCAGCCCGCCGCATCGCGAAATCCCAATCGCTCCGTCGCCAAGACAATCCCCCTTCACACGATGAGCGCGCCAGTAATGGCCGTTTTTTGCCGGACTGTTGCTAGATCTTTATAAAAGGTACGTTCCGGCTTAATCCATGTGATGCCAGGATAATGACAAATGTGTCATGTGGCCAATCGGAATGTTGATGGCGGGCCCATAGAAAATGGCTATGGCAAGATATGCCCACTCTGCGTCAACTCGAATATCTGGTCACGATCGCGGATACGGGCTCGTTCGCGCTGGCGGCACGGGTCGCCCATGTGTCGCAACCGACGCTCAGCCAACAGGTCCGCACGCTCGAGGAACGGCTCGGCGCCAAGCTGCTCGAGCGCAGCGCGACGGGGGCGATGCTGACGCCAGTCGGGCGCAGTATCGTGGCGACGGCGCGGCGGATGTTGAGCGATGCCAGTGACATCGCCGCTCTGGCGGCGGGTGCCTCCGACAAGCTGACAGGGACCTTGCGACTGGGAACGACGCCCACGCTCGGGCCGTATCTTCTATCCCCTATCATCGCCGAACTGCACCGCATGGCACCACAACTTCGGTTGCATGTGCGTGAGGGGATACCCGACGAACAGGTGCTGGAACTGTCGCGCGGCAATATCGACGTGGTGCTCGGACCGTTGCCCATGACTGGGGAGGACCTGACGATCGAGCCGCTCTTCCGCGAACCATTGCACCTGGTGGCGGCGCTCGACCATCCGATCGACCTGGGCGTACAGGCCGCGCATGAGGCGTTGGCGGGCATTCCGCTGCTGACCCTCGACCCACGCCATCACCTTGCGCGACAGGCCGCCGAAGTCGCCGAGCGATATGGCATGACGATCGCGCCGGACTATTACGGCACCAGCCTGGAAAGCCTGCATCAGATGGTCGCGAGCGGCCTTGGCTTCGCGCTTTTGCCGGGCCTCTATCTTCGGTCGCAAATCGGTGGGGCTACCGGTCTGAAGCTGTTGCCGGTCGAGGGCTGGCGCGTTCATCGGTCGATCGCGATCGCCTGGCGTCGGCAATCGCCCATGGGCGCGGCTTTCGGGCTGCTCGCCGATCATGTCCAGGGCTGCGCGCGGCAATTGCTGGAGCCATAGCGCGATACGGCCCAGGCAGCAGAAATATCGCGACGATTACCCGCACGAGGCGGAACCGCCCTCCTTCAAGGAGCGAATACCGCCCGCAAGCAGCCGTCCTCCTTGTGCTTGAACATGTGATACCCCTTCGGTGCGTCCTCCAGCGAGAAGCGGTGGGTCGCCAGAGAGGCCGGCGTCAATTCGCCGCGCTGGGCATGATCGAGCAGGCGCGGGACATAGGCTTGCCCATGCTGCTGCGCGGTACGGACGGTCACGCCATTGTTCATCAGCAAGCCCAGCGGAAATTTGTCCATCAGGCCGTACACGCCGAGAATGGACAGGATGCCCCCCTTGCGAACCGCCAGCATCGCTTGGCGAAGCGCCGTACCTCGATCGGTTTCGAGATAGAGCGCCTGCTTGACCCGGTCATAGGCGTGCTGGAGGCCGGTGCCGCCCGCTTCCATGCCGACTGCGTCGATACAGGCATCGGGACCCCTGCCACCGGTCAGCTCCTTGAGCGCCTCGATCACATCGACCTTGGTATAGTCGAGCGGGATCGCGCCGAACGCCTCGGCCTGCGCCAGACGTTCGGGATAGCGGTCGATGGCGATAACCCGTTCGGCCCCCAACACCATTGCGCTCTGCTGCGCCATCAGGCCGACGCCGCCACAACCCCAGACGGCAATGACGTCGCCCGGCTGGATGTCGCAGAAGTCCGCACCCATGAAACCCGTGGGCGCCGCGTCCGAGATGAACAGCGCCGTCTCGTCCGACACGCCGTCGGGGACCTTGAAACAGTCGGTATTGGCAAAGGGGACGCGGACATATTCCGCATGCGCACCGGCATAACCGCCGAACGCGTGCGAATAGGCATAGATGCCGGCGGTCGGATAGCCGAGCAGCGGTTCCTGCAACTCCGGTTTGGGATGGGTCGTGTCGCAGAGCGAATAGAGGTCATGCTGACAATACCAGCATCGTCCGCAGGAGATGAAGGACGGTACGACGACGCGGTCGCCCTTCGCCACTTTGGTGACCTCCGAGCCCGTATCGACGATCTCGCCCATGAACTCATGCCCCAGCACGTCGCCTTCGCGCATCGTGGGGATCAGCCCGTCGATCAGGTGCAGATCCGAACCGCAGGTCGTGGACAGCCTGACCTTGAGGATCACGTCATTGGGGTTGAGGATCGTCGGATCGTTGACCGTTTCCACGCGAAGGTCGTTGACGCCATTCCAGCACAGTGCGCGCATGATGATTTCTCCTTAGCGGTCGGTGCCGCCGTTGCGGGCGGCGGGCTGCGGAACGGTCGTGGGAATCTCGCCGGTCAACGCCAGCGCGCGAAAGCGGTAGAGGGCCGTGCGCACGATCTCATGCGGGGCGATGTGGAACAGCTTGGCCAAGACCTGGCCGACGGCGCCGCCCGGCGGATCGAAGCGAACGTCCAGATGGAGTTCGGTGCCCCGGTCACCCGGCGCGGGACGGAAGGTCAGCACGCCGATATTGGGCACGTCCGCCCCCTCCTGCGTCGTCCAGCGCAGGCTGTCGGAGGCATCGTCCACCATGGTGGTCCGCCATCGATATTCGCCGCCGGTGACGCCAGGCACGGTCCAATCGGCTGTCCGATCGTCCAGCGGGGTGACGGTGGCGAAATGCGCCCATATGCGGGCCTGGGTCCGGGGTTGCAGCCATAGCGATCGCAGTTCGGCCGCGGGCTCGCCGACCGTGACGGAGGCGGTAACGGCCTGATCGGTTTCGGCTTCCGTAATGCTCATCTTAGACCTCGGCTTTTTGTCGATGGAGGGGCGGGGGACGTCCTATCGAGGCGGGAGGAGGATCGGGCGGGCCCCCATTGCCGCGTCGGCCTCGATCACGTCTGCGCCCCAGCCAGCGACGGCATGGAGTCGTTCCAGGTCGGGCAGCGCGATCCGCCGTCTGCCACACACCAGCAATCCGTCGCGGCGAAGGCCTTGAAGAACGCGGTTGACGTGGACCGGCGTCAGGCCGAGCAGATCAGCCAGTTGTTCCTGGGTGAGGGGGCAGGCGAAGGCGCCGTCCTTGGCAAGCCCCGCCTTGTTCGATCGATCATGTACGTCGGCCAGATGATAGGCAACACGCTCCCGCGCATTGCGTCGGCCTAGGCTGGTCAACTGCGCGCGGAGCCGCCGCATGTCATCGACCATCGTTCGTTCTCGGTAACGATGGAAGGATGGCCTGTCATCGTTGTCGGCCGTCCGGCGCAGCACCGCGACGCGCACCGGGCCGCAAGCGCGAATATCCTCGTTCGCTGCGGGCGGCACCCAGTCGCACATGTCGCCCGCCACCAGTATGTCGGTGATCTGTCGCACGCCATCGTGCAGGCCATGCGCACGATAGGCCCACCCCTCGACAATGAGGTGGAGATGACGGTCTCCGCCGAAAGCAGCGGATATGGTCGATCCGTTCCTCACTGGTACGATTGCGATTACCGCCCTGGCGAGCGCCTGACACTCTTCAGCCGTGACCCGGTCGCCCAGTACCATTCGGACCGTTGCCGTCGCGGGGTGTACCGGACGGGAGGAATTCGGGAAATCGACAAAGGGTTCGCGCTCGGGCCGGTCAGGAGGCGGCGATTGGCGATACTGTGTCGTGGAGTACGTTTGGAGCATCGGTCAAACCCTCATGTCGTGATGACATTCTGGTGACCTCAGCCATGCGTCGGCACCCGTAGCATCCCTAGGTAGGCTTCCGCGTCCCGCTGCCTTCGCCAGGCCGTGCAAGGCCCGCCGCGAGTGCAATCTGGATAAGTTCGGCCAGATTACCGGCATCAAGCCGGTTCATGACCTGGGCTCTGTGCAGCTCGACGGTACGCGGACTGATGCCGAGTTTCTTGCCGGTTTCCTTGTTCGTGTTGCCCTCGACCAAGGCTTGCAAGACTTCCCGCTCGCGCGGCGTGAGACGTGTCACGCGAGCACTAGCGGTTTCATCGCGTGAGACCGGACGGACGGCGGCGAGACATTCCGCGATCGCGCTCGACAGGCCGGCGGGCACCGATGTTTCATCTTCCACGACGACATAGTCGCTCGCGCCCGCCTTCATCGCAGCGATGGCCGACATGAGATCGGTTCCGGGCGTGTCCAGCACCACGCTCGGTAGCGCGATGGCCCGCGCTTTCAGTTCGCGCGGAACGGACAATCCATCGGCCTTGGCCTTGCGAACATCGACCAGCACACAGCCAGGGGTGAGGAGCGCGGCGATATCGAGAAAGGTAGTCGCGCTTTCGAACGTCCTCGCGCGATACCCCATTGTCCGCACCATGCCCGCTAGACGCCTGGCATCCAGTGCCTTGGGGCTGACGATATAGACCTGACCGATTTCTTCCTGGGTGACGTCTTCCGTGATTCCGCCGATGCGCGCGATCGCACTATTGTCGTCGAGGATGGGGAAGCTCGTATCGCGCAAGCGGCGGACGGACCCGTCTCCGGGGCGGATGATGCGGTATTCATATTGCGCCGCCTCGCCGGACTTGACCGTCGCGAGCGCGTGTTCGACCTGCAATCGGTCCTCGGGATGCACATAGTGCAGCCATTGCTCGATGGAGTGGGCCGCCTGTTCCTGGGGTATTCCCCAAATCCGCTCGAACGCGGCACTGCGATACAGAATCGTCCCTGTCACGGGATCGCTGATCCACAGAAGATTGCTGCTATGCGCCGCAAAGCTGCTGAACTGTGCCTCGCTCGCCCGAATGGCCGCTTCGGCATGACGTCGATCTGTTACATCGGCAGCCGCGCCGATGAAACCAATGGGATGGCCGTTCTCGAACGTCGTCCGGCCCCATGTTACGATATGGCGCAGGACGCCGTCGTCACGGCCGATCACCCGATATTCCACAGAATAGCTGCCATCGCCTGCCGGATCGACACAGGCCGCAATGGCCGCGCGGACCCGCTCCCGGTCGTCGGGGTGAATGCCTTGCTCGAATATGGTTTCGTCGACCGGTGTGTCCGGTGACAGTCCCCACATGGCACGGAGTCTCTCATCCCACTCGAGTGCGCCGGTGCGCGGATCCCAGGCGTAGATGCCGATCCCGACAAGTTCGGTCGCCGCGCGCAGTCGCGCCTCGCTCGTGCGGAGTGCTTCTTCAAAGGCCCGCCGCTCGCTGGTATCGCGCGAAACGCCGATGACCAGTTCTACCGACCCGTCGGGCCCCCAAACGGGTCCCCACAGATAGGAGAAATAGGCGGCCTGGCCGGTCGGGCTGCGGAAGAAGACCTCGTTCTGGATCGTTGCGCCATCGGCAAAGATCTGATCGATATGGCCGTTGAGCAATGCCGCCAGATCCGTCGGATAATTCAAGTCGTCAAACGACTTGCCGAGCATTTCTTCCACGCTCAGTCCCAAGAGCGCAAGCATCGCCGGGTTGGCATAGGCAAAGCGTCGCCGCCGGTCGAAGGCATAGACATAGTCGGGAATTGACGACAGATTCGCTTCGAGAAAACGCACCTGTCCGGCAAGCGTCTCGCCCGAGCCCAGCGGCGGATCGTCGACCCCTGTCGCGAAAACCGGTGCGCAATCATCCATAAGGCCGGCTTTCTTCGAATTTGCCGACAAAGGCGGCAAGCGCCTGCGACCGGGTATAGTTCCCTAGGGATCGCCCGGATGGGACAAGGGCTGGCCAGTGCGTATCTCCACGCCACGCAACCGAGGAGAGTGGCATGAAGGCGCTGGTCTGGCACGGCAAGGAGGACATCCGATACGACACGGTGTCCGACCCTGCGATCGAACATCCCCGCGATGCCATAATCAAGGTTACGAGTTGTGCGATCTGTGGGTCCGACCTGCATCTATTCCACAATCTCGTCCCCGCGATGCTGCCCGGCGATATCATGGGTCATGAAACGATGGGCGAAGTGGTCGAGGTCGGCAGTGCCGCCAAGGGATCGCTGAAGAAAGGCGACCGTGTCGTTATCCCCTTCACCATCCAGTGCGGCGAATGCGATCAGTGCCGACGCGGCAACTTCTCCGTCTGCGAACGGACGAACCGAAAGAAGGAACTGGGCGACAAGGCGTTCGGTCATGCGACGGCCGGGCTGTTCGGTTATACGCACCTGACCGGTGGCTATCCCGGCGGCCAGGCCGAATATCTGCGGGTTCCTTTCGCGGACACGACGCATATCAAGGTGCCGGGCGGGATCGATGACGAGAAGCTGTTGTTCCTGTCGGACATCCTGCCCACCGGTTGGCAGGCGGCGGTGCAGGCCGACATTCAGCCAGGCGACACGGTAGCGGTCTGGGGCTGCGGCCCGGTCGGCCAGATGACGATCCGTTCGGCGATCCTGCTGGGGGCCGAACAGGTGGTCGCGATCGATCATCTGCCCGAGCGTCTGTCCATGGCGGCCGCGGCAGGAGCGATCACGATCAACTTCGCGGAGGAAAGCGTCGTCGAAAGGCTCAACGAGCTGACCGGCGGCAAGGGGCCGCACAAGTGCATCGACGCGGTCGGCACGGAGAGCCACGTCAATTTCGGACAGCCCGATACGGTGCTGGACCGTGCCAAGCAGATGCTGATGGCGGAGAATGACCGTCCCCATGTCCTGCGTGAGATGATCTATGTCTGCCGTCCAGGCGGGGTAATCTCGATCATCGGTGTCTATCTGGGGCTGGTCGACAAGATCCCGATGGGGCAGGCGATGAACAAGGGACTGACCTTTCGCATGGCGCAAGCGCATGTCCCACGCTGGACCGGCGATCTCCTCCGCCGGATAGAGGACGGTCAGATCGATCCCTCCTTCGTCATCACGCACAAGGTCGACCTGTCTAAGGGACCCGAAATGTACGCGACCTTCCGCGATAAGGCGGACGGGTGCGTCAAGGTCATGCTCCAACCCTGAAGGAGGCATCCATGCCACTCACCATCTTCACCGGTATCGCCCGTTCGGAGGGCGACCCGAAGGTCGAACGCAAGGGACCGAGTTCACTCAAGGGCGCTGACCGGCTCGCCCGGGCGCTGGGCTGGTTTTCGGTCGGGCTCGGCATTGCGGAACTCGTCGCGCCCGGTCGGATAGCCCGCAGTCTCGGGTTGGATGACAAGGAGGGATTGGTCCGCGCCTATGGTGCTCGCGAACTGGCCAGCGCCGTCCCGACCTTGTCGATCGACAAGCCGATCGGACTCGCCGCGCGGATCGGCGGCGACGCGCTCGACATCGCGACGCTCGCGACCGGGTTAAATCGCGACAACCCCAAATGGCGGAACGCCGCGATCGCCACCGCCCTGGTCGCCGGGATCACGCTGCTCGACATCGTCGCGTTCAAGGGGGTGCAAGCCGTGCACAAGCGCGACTCGAACGCCGATCGTGACTATTCGGACCGGTCTGGCCTGCCACGCGGCACAGCGGCGTCGCGCGGACTTGCCCGCAAAGACTTCGACATTCCGCCGGACTATCGGGCCGAAGGTACGGTGGCGGATGCGGTGCGGCTGCTCGCGTCCTGAAACTGCGGCATGGCGCGGTGCCCTGAGGGACTGAAATGGTCACTCGGGGCGCCGTCGCTGCCTGCCTCGCCGGCAGATTTCGTGACTGTGACGGGATTGCATGGCGCCATGAGCGAAATCGCGTGTCCGTCCGATGGGCCTGGTTAAACCCTTTCTTCGCCGAGTGTGACGCGGGTGCAATAGCCTTTATCGACCGGTTCGATCTGCATATTGCCGCCCAATTGCTTGGCAAGGAGGCGTACGAGCTTTGAACCCAACCCCGGCTCGATGCCATGCGGGCATCCGACCCCATCATCGGCGACCGTGACGACCATGCCTGACGCAGCGCGCGTGACGACGACCTGGATGACCCCACCGCGCTCGCCCGGATAGGCGTATTTCAGGCTGTTGGTGACCAGTTCGTTGACGATCAGGCCGACATGGATCGCCACATCGCTGGGAACCTCGATCGGATCGCACGCGACCCGCACCGCGATCGGCCGGACATCGCGCAACAGATCGCCCAGTCCCTGGCACAGGGCCGGAACATAGTCTGCAAGGTCAACGCGCCCACCGTCATCATCCCCGCGCAGCCGCTCCTGCGCGCGGGCGACGACCATGACACGCGCATTGGCGGCATCGAGTGCGGCACGAACCTCGGCATGGGACGATGCCCGGCTTTGCAACTGGATCGCCGAACTGATGATAGCGAGATCGTTCTTGGTACGGTGCGCCATTTCCTGCAAAAGCAATGCCTTTGCGCGCTCGCTCTCTTCCAGGCGTTCGATCGTCTGGCGCAACGCCTCCGTCGTCGCCGACATGGTGAAGCAGATCAGCATGAAAATGCCGAGCGCCATCGCATCCTCGCGGCCGATCCATAGCGAGAAGCGCGGCTCGACGAAGAGATAGGCGGCGATCAGCACACTGAGGATCGTGGCGAAGAAGCCCGACCCGCGATCGAAGACGAGCGCACAAAGGAACACGGCGGGATAGAAGAGCAGGACGGGAAAATTGTGCAGCGTTCCTTCCAGCGAATGGCGTAGGAGCGCGGTCAACAACACGATCAGCGCGCTGGCGGCGTAGCGCAGGGCAACGCCATAGCGCTGCCGGGGAAGAAGCCTGACCAGCAGATTTTCTTCGATCATATCCCCCCAAGCCCAATTCGTACCGACGCTTTCGTGGATACAAGTACGATTATCGTTAATCTTCGGCCGACAGATCGTCGTTGATATCGATCAGCCTTACTGCGGGGTACGGCGATCGAACTTTTTTACGGGCTTGTCGCCCAGCGTGCAAGCAGACCAGCCGCGGCTCATTCTGCTGCGGGACAATTTGATTACCTGGAGCCGCGATCGCTCAGTGGGCGCTGGGGTGGTGCTGTGCGGTATCGCCCTCATCAGTCCCCGCGTGAGCACGATACGCCCTCGGCGGCCGCAAGATTGATCGGAGGACGGGATGGGATCTCAACGGTTTTCGCAGGATCGATACCGCAGGGCGAGTATATGGTAGTTGCACTACCGTCATAAGGAAGAACTGCGCGATCCCCTGCTTCGGATCGAGGCACGTCATATATGCCGTCGATCAGCAGATCGAGCAAAGCGTTTACGAATGTCGAAGTGTCCGTGACGGTCGCGATCGAATGACTTTGGGGCGATACCGGATCAATCGAGACGAAGTCATCCGCGACTCGGCTGGCGTTGCTCAGACGGAGGGATGATATGTCCATTGCCTCACAGAGGCTTGCGACGGTCTCTGCCTCGTCGTCGGGGGCTTCGCCGATATGGATCAAGCCCCATGGACGAAGATGATTCAGAAGTGCCGCAATGGCGGGGAGGCCCATCGCGTCCGGTGAAGGTGCTCCGACGACATGGTGGCTGATGCCCCGCCTTGCGCAAATCCCGGCCCATATATCGGCGGCGCCCGCATCACGGCACCATATGAGCAACGGCCGGTCATGCTGGGGGTCGGACGGAAGCGGCGCTTTGATCGGATGGGGCAGGGCGGGATAGACTAGCCGGTCGGACCTCCGCCACCAGCCGGGTGCCATCGCGACCGGATGTCGCGCCGCGCCGACCGCCAAGCCGCTCCACAATCGCGCGAGAGCGGTCGGCCGTGGAGTCCCGTCCGACACGTCGAACAGCCCTGGCTCATAGCGGCCGGGTCTGGTCAGCAATGTATCCCATCCGTGCGAACCCAGAAGCGTCCATGCCGTGACCGCGCGGATTTCGACGCCGTCGTTTCGCAGGGTCACGCAACTGTCCCAGACCTCCGCCGCCCAGCGCAATTGTTCCTCGCGGGTGCAGCCATTGTGCACCTCGGTCACGGCCAAGGGGGTTCCGTAACGGTCCCATGCTTCCTGCAACGCACCGGCAAGCCCGGACGGCGGCGGATCGAGAACGCGCACGGCCTCCACATCCGCATAGGCACGTCGGGCATTGCCGCCATGGGTATGCGTCGGATAACGTTGCAATCGGTGATCGAGGAAGCGGTCGCTGGTCAAATAATGGTTCACGCCGACGATGTCGGGCGGGCAGGGATCGTCCGCGATCCGACGCAACCGCTCGGCAAAGCCGAAGCTCGCGATCCGGGTCCACAGGGGATGATGCGGCGTGATGCGCCCGAACAGCAAATCCCATCCCGCCCAGCGACGGAGATTGTCGAACGCCGCCTGTTCGCCCAGAAGGACGGTGGCATAGGTACGGCCCAGATCGTCGGTCTGGATCAGCTTGGCCGCCGGATTGACCCGCCGGATTGCCCGCATGGCGGCCCGCGTGCCATCGATCTGGTTGAGCAGCGCGAGCCAGAAGGCCGCTTCATCCCGAGCGTGCGGATACCAATGGCCGTAAAGGCCCGAAAAGCGCGCCGTCGTCAGGGGTTCGTTGACCGGCGTCCAGCTCTCTATCCACGGATACCGTTCGACGACCTTTGCAGCATAGTCGCCCAGCCCGGTGGCAAAGCCATCGTCCAGCAGATGCGTATGCGCCGGACCGCTGCCGTGATGGACCAGCCCTGCGATGGGCCGAATGCCAAGGTCGCGTAATCGCCCAAGCCTCTCATCGGTCCACGACCAGTCGGCCGTTCGTCCGTCCGGCATCACCCGTTCCCACAAAACGGGATAGCGGATCGCCGTCATCCCCAGCGAGGCGAACAGGTCGAGATCGGCAAGTCGGCCGTGATGTCCGCTTAGGCGAATTTGATCGCTATAGCCCGCCGCAGTGCGATTGACGGTGCATTCCACGCCGCCCCAGAATTGCAGGCCATCCATCGGCATCTCCCGTCAATCCAACGGACCGAGATGAACGGCGTTCCCACCAACACATTGATTTGCATTGTAAGACAGTAACTTAGCAGGAACTTGGCGAAGCGGCAGGTTGTTTCCTCTTTGTAACAGCGATGAAAAGGGAGCCTCCGTGATCACCCAGCCGTCGACCGCCGCCAAGAGCTCCGCCTTGTATCACCGCCGCCCGCGATCGACGCTGATCTGCTTTAGCCATCTCCGCTGGGGCTTCGTCTTTCAAAGGCCGCAGCATCTGATGACGCGCTTCGCCATGACGCAGGACGTCCTGTTCTGGGAGGAGCCGGAGTACCGCCAGGGACCTCCCGAACTGCGCCGTCATATCTGTCCGGACAGCGGTGTCGTCGTGCTGACGCCGCTACTCGACGAGGCCTTGCGAGGATGCGAGGACGAGGCGCTGACGGCCTTGCTGGATGCCGAGATGGCAGGCGTCACGGGTCCGCTCATTCGATGGTACTACACGCCGATGATGCTGCCCTTCTCGGACCATGTTCCGGCGGCTTGCATCGTTTATGACTGCATGGACGAACTCTCGGCGTTCAAGGGAGCGCCGCCTGAGTTGCTGGAGCGCGAGCAACGGCTGATCGAGCGGGCGGATCTGGTCTTCACGGGCGGGACAAGCCTGTACGAGGCGAAGCGGCGGCGCCATTCGAACGTCCACGCCTTTCCCTCCAGCATCGACGCAGCGCATTTCGGCCGGGCACGGGGCCGCGTGGCCGAACCCGCCGACCAGACGGAACTGCCCCGGCCAAGGTTGGGCTTTGCAGGCGTGGTAGACGAGCGGATGGACCTCGATCTGCTGGGGGCGCTGGCGGATGCGCATCCGGAATGGTCGCTGGTCGTCATCGGTCCCGTGGTGAAGATCGACGAGGCCGATCTGCCGCGCCGCGCCAATATCCATTATCTGGGCGGGCGTCCCTATGCGGCGCTGCCGGACTATATGGCGGGTTGGGATGTCGCGCTGATGCCCTTCGCCATCAATGAGGCGACGCGGTTCATCAGCCCGACCAAGACGCCGGAATATCTTGCGGCCGGGTGCCCGGTCGTCTCGACGCCGATTACTGATGTGGTGCGTCATTATGGCGAATTGGCGGGCGTGGCGATTGCCGACACGCCCGCCGCCTTCGTCGCGGCCTGCGAGGCGGGGATGGCGCTACGCGACGCCGGGCATGGCTGGCGCGACAAGGCGGATGCGCAACTTTCCGGAGGATCGTGGAGCAGCACGGCGCTCGAGATGACTGCCCTGATCGAGGCGGAGATGGCGGGGCGCACCCGGCACGAGCCCATCGTGTCGCCGGTCACCTGGCCCCTCTGCGCGATCGATATGACGTGATGGTGGTGGGCGCGGGCTTTGCCGGGGCGGTCATGGCGGAGCGGCTGGCCGCCGACGGAGGGAAGCGGGTGCTGGTGGTCGACCGGCGATCGCATATCGCGGGCAATGCCTATGATCATCACGACGCGGCGGGTATATTGGTCCACCGCTACGGCCCGCATATCTTCCACACCAATTCGAGCGAGATATTCGACTATCTCTCGCGCTTCACCGATTGGCGGCCCTATGAACATCGCGTCCTGGCCGATGTCGATGGCAAGCTGGTGCCGATGCCGATCAACCGCACGACGCTGAACGCACTCTATGGCCTGGAACTGTCCAGCGATGCGGAGGTCGAGGCGTTCCTGGCATCGCGTGCCGAGCCGGTCGATCCGATCCGCACCTCCGCCGATGTGGTGGTGTCGAGGGTAGGGCGCGAACTCTACGAGACCTTCTTTCGCGGCTATACCCGCAAGCAATGGGGCATGGACCCGTCGGAGCTCGACAAGTCGGTGACCGCGCGCGTGCCGACCCGCAGCGGTACCGACGATCGCTATTTCAGCGACCGCTATCAGGCGATGCCCGCGCGTGGATTTACGCGGATGTTCCAGGCGATGCTGGATCACCCCAATATCGATCTGCTCCTGGGTGTCGATTATGCCGATGTTCGGGAAGCCTATCCACACGATCATCTGGTCTTTACCGGGCCGATCGATGAATATTTCGGCTATCGTTATGGCCATTTGCCCTATCGTTCGCTTCGGTTCGAGCATCGGACGCTGGACGAGGAACAGCATCAGCCGGTTGCCGTGGTCAACTTCCCCGACGAGGCGGTGCCCTATACCCGGATCACCGAATATAAGCATCTGACCGGACAGGTCGCGCCGCAGACCAGCCTGACCTATGAATATCCAAGTGCGACCGGCGACCCCTATTACCCAATCCCTCGCGACGAAAACCAGGCGCTTTACAAACGCTACGAGGCACTGGCCCTGGCGGAGCCGCATGTCAGCTTCGTCGGTCGGCTGGCGACCTATCGCTACTATAACATGGACCAGGTCGTCGGACAGGCTTTGGCAACCTATCGCCGCCTGAAGCCTATCTTGGCCGAGACCACGATGACGACCGCTGCGGAACTGGCGCAAGGACGCAGCGCTGCTTGAATGAGAGGGAAGGGGGGCGGGGCATATCCATGATCGCCTCGCTCTCTGACGATCATTTCAGGCTGCTCAGGTGTCCGGTTTGATGGCCGGCCTGCCTGCCCCGACCGCCTGCATCAGGGTATCGCTATAGATTTTATGCGTCGCGGTTGGCCGGTGCACTCCTTGCGACGAGGGCGCGATGCCAAGCGACGCGGCGGGGGTGAAGGTCAGTTCACCGAAATAGATCCCGTCGCGCCCGTCATAGAGATCGACGCGGACGAACGCGAAAGGCACCGACAATGCGCGTGCGGCAGCGGTCATGGCCTCTAGCCGTTCGAGAGAAGCCCGAACAAAACCGCTGGGGGAACGGAGCCCGTCATCCTCGTCCATCGGTTCGAAGTCGGGCACGCGGAACAGGCGGCTCCATGGCTCTCCGAACCGCCCATGATCGATCTGGCAAAGAAGGGGGCGGCCATGAATGCAGTGGAATTTGTAATCGTCGGGCGGGCCGGGGACGGTCGTCGGTATCATCGCCTCGACGATGATCTGACGCGGCAATTGCCAATATTGCATCTCGCGCAGGATCGGTGCGTAATCGACCGAGGCCAAGTCATATAGCGGGCGCAGTTCCGCCGGATCGGTCAGATCGCGCAGAAAGGTGACCCCGCCGCTGGCATGGGTCGGCTTGGCGATGGCATCGGTCCCTAGGAACGGGCGCAGCATTTCGAACAGATGTTCGGGGGAGCGCACCGCCGTGATCGGTATCACGGCCCGCGTTTCAGGGACCCGCAACGCGGGGAAAACGCGCCGCGCTTCCGCCTTGGCGGTCTGCTTGTCGACAAAGGTTCGCGCCAGACGGGGCCAGTCCGGATCGATCATCCGGTCGTAGATCACGTCGTTGATCAACGCGTCCGGATGGCCGGGGGGCAGGGGTTCGCGCCCGAATTTGCGTTCGAAGGGCGGGGCGGCAACCTTATGGTTGGCGGTGCGCGTCAGGTCCATGCGCCTTTCTCCGCTCGACCGCGATGCATCCGCCGACATCAGCGTCCCCCCCCCCGTCAACCGAGTGTCCTGCTAAGACGGACCAGGGTCGGGTCGCCTTCCACGGGATGGAGATCGAAGCCCATTTCCCGTTCGATCAGAATGGCGGATCTGTTCTCGCGATCCTCGATGGCTTCGATCGTGCGGTATCCCCGGCGTCGGGCTCGCTCCACGAGAAGGTCGAGCAGCGTCCAGCCGATGCCCATCTGCTTCATGTCGTGCCGGATCGCGATCGCCGCCTCGGCGACGCTGCCCGTCTTGTCGCCGGCCAGCATTGCGGCGCCGAGGATCGAGCCATCCTCGGCAAAGGCGATGAGGCTCTCCCTCGTCGCATCATCGGCATGAATCATGCCGGACAGCCGCTCGTGACTGACCTCGCGTACGCTGGTCAGGAAGCGGAAGCGCAGATCCTCGGGCGAGACCCGCGCGAAGAAGCCGGCCAGCGGGGCCTCGTCTTCTGCGCGCGCATGCCGGACATGCAGCCGAACGTCCTTATGGGTGACCAGCAATTCGGTGTCGGCGATCATCACGATGTCCTCCTGAATGGTCCCGACCATGCGCCTATTCGGCGCGCATGACATTGACCCGCGTCAAGACGGCTGCATCGTGCCCGTCTCCATGAAGCGCCGATGCCAGGACAGGGCTTCACCAGGCATCGAGGGCGCATGCAGGCCATAGCTGCCGCCTTCCGCCCGCGCGGCGTAATCCTGCAGCAGAGGCCGGTAGTCGGGATGGGCGCAGCGTTCGATCACCATCCGGGCACGCTGACGCGGGCTGAGGCCGCGCAGATCGGCCAAGCCCTGTTCGGTCACGATCACCTGCACGTCCTGCATGATATGATCGACATGCGAGGCCTGCGGCACGATGGCGGAAATCTTGCCGCCCTTGGCGGTGGACGGCGTCATGAAGATCGAGACATAGGCGTTGCGCGCGAAATCGCCCGATCCGCCGATGCCGTTCTGGATGCGCGAGCCCATGACCAGCGTCGAATTGACATTGCCATAGATGTCCGCCTCGATCAGTCCGTTCATCGCGATGCATCCCAGGCGCCGGACCAGTTCGGGATGGTTGCTGATCTCCTGAGGACGCAGGATCATGCGGTCGCGGTAGCTCGCCATGTCGGCGTTGAGCCGCGCCGCCGCCTGCGGGCTGAGCGAAAAGGCGGTGGCGGAGGCCATGCGCAGCTTCCCCGCGTCGAGCAGGTCGAGCATGCCGTCCTGGATCACCTCGGTATAGGCGGTCATCGGCTCGAACGGCGTGTCGATCAGCCCGGACAGCACCGCATTGGCGATATTGCCGACGCCCGACTGTATGGGCAGCAAGCCGGCGGGCAGCCGTCCGCGCGCGACCTCATGCCGCAGAAACTCGATGATATGCCCCGCGATCGCTTGGGCCGTGGCGTCGGGCGCGGCGAAGGGCAGGTTGCGGTCGGGGGCATCGGTTTCGACGATGGCGACGATCTTTTCCGGGTCGCAGGCAAGATAAGGGGTGCCGATCCGGTCATCCGGCCGAACCAGCGGGATCGGCACACGATCGGGGGGCAGGCGAGTGCCGTAGTAGATGTCGTGCATTCCCTCCAGCGCCGAATCCTGCCAGCGATTGACCTCCAGGATCACGCGCGTGGCGCGGTCCGCCCAGGTCTTATTGTTGCCGACCGACGAGGAAGGGATCAGCGATCCGTCCGCGCGGATACCCGTCACCTCGATAATCGCGGTGTCGAGCGGACCCAGCACCCCTTCCCATGCCATGGGTGCGACCTGGCTGAGGTGCATGTCGAGATAGTCGATCTCACCGCGATTGATCTTCTCGCGGGCGACCGGATCGCCGCTATACGGCAGACGCTGGGCGATCCCGTCGACCGCCGCCAGTGCTCCGTCCAGTTCGGGCCCGGTCGAGGCCCCGGTCCACAGATTGACGCGAAAGGGCCGCCCGGCCGCATGATCCTCCGCCATGCGCCGTGCCAGCGCCTGCGGAACGGCCTTGGGATAGCCGGAGCCGGTAAAGCCGCTTGTCGCCAGGGTTTCGCTGGGGCGGATCAGCGCGGCGGCGGTATCGGCATCGGTGATACGGGAACGCAGGGCGGCACAAGCGATACGATCGGTCATTGTCACTCCATGAGGCGGGCGGGGCCGAAGCCTCCGCCCGCCATCTGTCAGGCTGCAAGGTCGAGGACGACGCGGCCTTCAATCTGTCCTTGCCGCATCCGGTCGAACACCTGATTGACCTGGGTTAGCGGTGCGGTGGAAACGGTCGCTCTCACCTTGCCGTCCGCCGCGAAATCGAGCGATTCCTGTAGATCGAGCCGGGTGCCGACGATCGACCCACGCACCGTGATGCCGTTCAGCACCAGCCCGAAGATGTTCAGCGGAAAGTCTCCCGGCGGCAAGCCGTTGAGCGCCACCGTGCCGCCGCGCGCCATCATGCCGACGGCCTGGGCGAAGGCGCGTTCGCTGACTGCGGTGACGAGCGCGCCCTGCGCCCCTCCGCCGGTCTCGCGCTTGATCGCCGCGGCAGGGTCGGGCTCGGTGCGGGCATTCACGGTCACCTTCGCGCCCAGTCGCCGCGCGAGGTCGAGCTTTGCGTCGTCGACATCGACCGCTGCGACGTTCAGGCCCATCGCAACGGCATATTGCACCGCCATATGGCCAAGGCCACCGATGCCCGAGATAACCACGGTATCGCCCGGCTTGGTATCGGTCATCTTCAGGCCCTTATAGACCGTGACCCCGGCGCACAGCACGGGTGCGATCTCGGTGAAGCCGATATTGCCGGGCAAATGGCCGACGAAATTGGGGTCGGCGATGACATAATCGGCGAAACCGCCATTTACCGAATAGCCGGTGTTGAGCTGGCTTTCGCACAATGTCTCCCACCCGCCCAGGCAGTGCACGCAGTGGCCGCAGGCGGTGTAGAGCCAGGGCACGCCGACCCGGTCGCCTTCCTTGACGTGTTTCACGCCCTTGCCGACCGCCGAGACATAGCCGACGCCCTCATGCCCCGGAATGAAGGGCGGGTTGGGCTTGACCGGCCAGTCGCCCTCGGCAGCGTGCAAATCGGTGTGGCAGACGCCCGATGCCTGGATCGCGACCTGGATCATGCCGTTGCTGACTTCGGGTACCGGAACTTCGTCAATGGTCAGCGGAGCGCCGAATTGGCGGACGACGGCTGCCTTCATGGTCTTGGCCATGGATTTTCTCCTCTCGGATGATGATGAAGCGGGGATGGGCACGAGCGACCGTCCCCGCTTTGACGGGGATCAAAAGAAGCCGAGCTTCTTGGCCGAATAACTGACCAGCAAATTCTTGGTCTGCTGATAATGGTCGAGCATCATGCGATGCGTCTCCCGCCCGATGCCAGAGCGCTTATAGCCACCGAACGCCGCATGAGCAGGATAGGCGTGGTAGCAGTTGGTCCACACCCGCCCTGCCTGGATGGCGCGGCCCATGCGATAGGCGCGGGTGCCGTCGCGGGTCCACACGCCCGCACCCAAGCCATAGAGTGTGTCGTTGGCGATGCGCAGCGCCTCTTCATCGTCCTTGAAGGTCGCGACCGACACGACGGGGCCAAAAATCTCTTCCTGGAACACCCTCATCCTGTTGTCGCCGCTGAGAACGGTCGGCTTGACATAATAGCCTTCCAGCCCCGCCGGCCGGTTTCGCTCCCCGCCGGTCAGCACCTTGGCGCCTTCGTCTCGGCCGATGTCGAGATAGCCGAGGATCTTGTCCATCTGCTCCTGCGAGGCCTGTGCCCCGACCATGGTGGCGGGGTCGAGCGGGTCGCCCTGGATCATCGCCTCGACCCGCGCGACCGCCTTTTCCATGAAGCGGTCATAGATGGATTCGTGGACCAGCGCGCGGCTGGGGCAGGTGCAGACCTCGCCCTGGTTGAGCGCAAACATGGCGAAGCCCTCAATCGCCTTGTCGAGATAATCATCGTCGGCCGCCGCCACATCCGCAAAGAAGATGTTGGGGCTCTTTCCGCCCAGTTCCAGCGTCACCGGGATCAGGTTTTCGGATGCATAGGACATGATGAGCTGCCCGGTCGTCGTCTCGCCGGTAAAGGCGATCTTGGCGATGCGCGGGTTCTGCGCGAGCGGCTTGCCCGCCTCCACGCCATAGCCGTTGACGATGTTGAGCACACCCTCGGGAAGCAGGTCGGCGATTAGCTCGGCCAGCACCATGATCGAGGCGGGGGTCTGCTCGGCAGGTTTCAGCACCACGCAATTGCCCGCCGCCAAGGCCGGCGCGAGTTTCCAGCAGGCCATCAGCAGCGGGAAGTTCCACGGGATGATCTGCCCCACCACGCCCAGCGGCTCGTGGAAATGATAGGCGACGGTGTCGTGGTCGATCTCCGAAATCCCGCCCTCCTGCGCGCGGATGCAGCCTGCGAAATAGCGAAAATGATCGATCGCGAGCGGCAGGTCGGCGGCGGTCGTCTCGCGGATCGGCTTGCCATTGTCCCAAGTCTCCGCAGTGGCGAGCAGAGCGAGATTTTCCTCCATACGGTCGGCGATGCGATGAAGGATCAATGCGCGTTCGGCGACACTGGTGCGGCCCCATCCGTCCTTGGCCTTGTGTGCGGCGTCGAGCGCCAGTTCAATGTCGGCGGCCTGGCTGCGCGCGATCTGGCAGATGAGCTGACCGTCGATCGGCGATCGGTTGTCGAACCAGCGCCCGTCGACCGGATCGACCCAGCGCCCTCCGATGAAATTGGCGTAGCGCTGCTTGAACGGTGCGGTGCGCGCCTTAATAGCTTCCTGGATCGTCATGCAACCTCTCCTTGGTCTGTTATGATCCGAAGCTCTGCCTGCGCGCCGTCCGGGGCAAGCCGATCCGCGCCGAAGCGGCGGCATGGCGGTGGACTTTCGGCGCATGAAGCGTAGCATGTGTCGCACGGCGCGACGCGAAACGCGGCGGTGTCGCAACTTGCGACAATGGAGAGGATGCGGCGATGGACGGCGCCGGGATAGAGCAAGGACGTCGAGCATATTTCGACGAGGGGCTTCTGCCCCTGGAAAGCGTGCGCCAGCCGGTCCTGCGCTCGTGGCTGCGCTGTACCGACATGGGCCTGCGGCAGGGGCGGCGGCAGGATGACGGACCGCTGAGCGAGGGCGAACTCAATGCCCTGCGCCAGCGACGCGAGCGGCTGCGCCGATTATGCCGCCCGGAACTCGAGATGCTGGCAGGGGAGGCGCGCGACACCAGTAGTGTCGTGATCCTGGCCGATGCGGATGGCATGATCCTGGATACGATCGGCGATACGGGCTTCCTTTCGCGAGCGGCCCAAGTCGCCCTGCGTCCCGGCGTGTCGTGGACCGAGGCGAGCACCGGCACCAACGCGATCGGTACGGCCATAGCCGAGCGTCGCCCGATCGCCGTCCACGGCGCGGAGCATTTCTTCGCCGAACATGCGGTGCTCAGCTGTGCGGCAACGCCGATCCTCGATCCGCGCGGCGCGATCGTCGGCGCACTCGACATTTCGGGGCCTTCCGCCAGCGGCCATGGCCATGCGCTGGGGCTGATCCGGCTTGCGGTCGACCAGATCGAGCATCGCCTGTTCCGCTCCGGCTTTGCGGATTGCCGCGTGCTTCGGATGCACGACGATGCAGCGATGCTGGGGACGGCGCGCGAGGGGATTTTGGTGTTCCGCGACGATCGGCTGGTCGCCGCCAATCGCCGGGGATTGTCGCTGGTCGGGCGAAGCTGGGAAGCGCTCGATGAGACACCGCTCAGCGATCTGGTGGATGTGCGCGGGCAGGCGGGGCGCGGACCTCTGCGCCTGACCAATGGAGCGACGCTGATCGGGGGGTGGGACAGCGAAGCACGGGGTGGCGGGGCGGAGCTGACGATGACGGCGCGCCCGCTCGCCGATGAGCGCGCCGAGGCGATAGAAGCCGCGCTGGCGGCGCATGGCGGCAATGTCTCGGCGGCGGCGCGGCAATTGGGAGTTCATCGCAGCACGATCCATCGCCATCTCGCTCGCCATCGCAGATCCGGCGAGCGGGAAGGGGGCTGACCGCCGGACCGCCCCGACGCTTCGATGGTAATCGCCATCAGGAAAGGCCTTGCGGCTGCGCCCGCCGGGGATCACTCGGCCGGCACCGGGCGCCAAGCGATGTAGGCGATCAGCGTCAGCCCTGTGACCCTCTCACTTCCGCATCCGCTTTCCGTTCAATCCTCACCCATAGCCCTGCAGGTATCCCTACGCAGTCTAGTCATGGCGTAGCGCCCAGGCGGGGGCCGCGCGGCTGGCGTGCAACGCCTGACCGAGCACGGTGAACACTGCGATGACGAGCGCCAGCACGGAAGCTCCCACGAAATAGAGCGGGGACAACGCAATACGAACGTCGAAACCGGCAAGCCAGGTGCGCATCGCAAAGAAGGCCAAGGGCCATGCGATGGCATTCGCGATCAGAACCGGGCGCAGGAATTGGCCGACGAGCAGTTTGACGATGTCTGACGTGGACGCCCCCAGCGTCTTCCTGATGCCGATCTCCTTCACCCGGCGCTGCGTGTTGAAGGAGGCGAGCCCCCACAAACCGACGCAACCGATCAGCACCGCCAACCCTGCGCCGATGCCGAAGAGCCGGGTCGCCCGGTCATCCTCTTCATAAAAAGTCTGGAGCAACTGCTCCCCCGTATCCGCGCGAAACGGCGCTTCCGGCGCAATCCTGACCCATGCGGCGCGCACCGCGTCCCTTACGCGCCGAGGATCGCCGGTGAAGCGCATCGTCGCCACGGGATAACTTACGATGCCGTGGGTGTAGGTGTAGTAGACCGGGGTTGCGGGTATGCGCGGCGAGAAGAAGCGCAGATCGTCGATCACGCCGACAATCGTCATCGGCCGGGGTTGGACGATGGTCTTGCCGATCGCCTCTTCCGGCGAATGGAAGCCGAGGGCCGAAACCGCCTTGCGCGATATGACGATGTTGACCGCCACGCCCTTTTCGGCGTTCTTTCTATCGTCCAGGCGATGGGCGTCGTCGAGAAGTCGACCAGCAATGGCCCTCGCACCGAACAGGCGGAAGAAGTCCGACCCGATGCGGATGCCCCGAGCGGCCGGCCCGGGGCCCGGCCGACCGGACAGCAGGAGATTGTCGGAATTGTTGTTCCCGACATCGCCCACGCCAGTATCGGATGTCGTCACCATCGACACGCCCGGCACCGCCCGGAAAGCGTCGATCAAAGCGAGATGCTTGGCCGAATCGACATAGCCCAGCCATGGGGCCACCAGCAGCCCTTCGCGCCGAAACCCCAGATCGGCCTGACGGACATGGCGCGTCTGCGCGACGAGGACGGCCGTGCCTATCAGAAAAGCGATCACCAAAGCGAACTGAGCCACGACCAGCGCTTCACGTACCCTGGCCCCCGCTCGCCCACCACCCGGCGCCCGCGCAGAGGCAAGCACCGCCGCGGCCGGAAAGCGGGACAACAACACGGCCGGATAAGAGCCAGCGAGAATGCCGATACCGATCGAAAGCAGCACCAGCACCGGCACGACGACAGCATAGGGCATCGTCAGGGACAGGCCGCCGGCCGCATTGACCAAAGGCAGTCCGACCTCCGCCAGCATCAGCCCAAGCAGCGCCGACACCGCCACGGCCAACACCGCTTCGCTCAGGAACTGGCGGACCAGCGTGGCACGGTCCGCCCCCAGAACCTTGCGCATCGCGACTTCGCGGGCCCGAAGTCCGGCCCGAGCACTTGCGAGGTTCACGTAATTGACGACCGCAATCAGCAGGGTCAGCACGCCGACCAATCCCAGCGTGACGATGGTCAGCTTGCGGCTCGCGCTTTCCTGACCGGCCGGTTGGAGATGCGCCTTGGTCAAGGCAAGGAGCGGCAGGCCGATGCGCGTCGCCACGTCTTCTCCCAAGTCCCGTGCGCCATGCCGGGCGACGAAGCCGGGTATTTTCTGTTGGAATGCCTCGGCAGCGGCTTCGTCAGGAAAGCGGAGATAGGTCTTTAGGGAAGTGCTGCCCCAATGATCCCACCAATCGCCCAGGTCGCTGGTGGGCAGCCGAGCCAGAATGGTGAACCGGAAGTCGGTCGTCTTGGGCAAATCCTTGAACACGCCCGTGACCCGGTGCGGCGCGGTCTTGTCGAGTGCCAGCGTCATCGTCTCGCCGATCGGATTGGCATCACCGAAATATTTCCGTGCCGCGGACTGGCTGATGATCACGCTTGTCGGGTCTGCCAGCGCGCTTGCCTTGTCGCCCGCGACCCATGGCAGGTCGAACACCTGCAGGAAGCTGGCATCGACTTGCGCTATGTCATCGAATGTCGCGATGCCGTTGCGGACTACGCTGCCCCCGTCTTTGCCGTCCATATTGGCGCCGCCCATGATGCGGGTGCCGACCAGGTCGGGAAAGTCCTGCCGCAATTCGTCGAGCAACCCTCCCATGGTAAACGGATAGGTTCCGGCGAACGGACCATCGGCGCGTTTCCAGTCGGTCTGGACGAGATATATCCCGTCATGGTGCGGCAGCCACTTTTCGAAGCTGGTCTCGAAGCGGACATAGAGGGCGAGGACGAAAAACACCGCGATCCCGACGGCAAGCCCCCCGATGTTGAGCGCAGCAAAGAGCTTGTGGCGTGTCAGGGACCGATAGAAGGCGGTGAAGGCGAAGCTGTTCATGCGCGGGCTCCTGACGGGACGCGCAATGGCATGCGCGAGGGGGGCGACTTCTGTCTCATTGCGACAAATGTCACCGCCCACCGGAGAAAAGGCTAACATGCTATGAGAGAAGGTTTTTCCGGCGGACCACTAGCGACCGGCGTGACGGCCTTGGACACTCCGTTCAAAACCGGACAATTTTGGGTGGCGTCAAGTCGATAAGCCAATGTCTGCGGGAATCGACCGCGGACACTCGGGTTATGACTGGGCGTGGGGATGCGCGCGTCGTCGGCGGCGGTCATGGTACCCGAGGACTACAGGGCCGGATACGGATCGTTGCCCCAGTCAAATACGCATTGAGCTTCGTGGGCGAACGCCTTTCGCGTTCATGGCGCAATCAATGGATCGATCGGGCCCCATCGCCAACGACAGGGCCCGATCGACAGGCATTGTTACATCTTCACCCGCGCACCGACGAACATGAAGCGGCCCACGGCCGTCGTCGGTTGGATGGTCTGACCATAGTCGGGCAGCTGATCAAACAGATTGCTGACACCGCCATAGAATTGGAACCGATCGGTCGCATCGACGCTGGCATAGATGTTATGCTGCCAGCGCGGCTTGATGTAGTAATACTCCGCCGCCACGAAGTCGGGGTTGCTTCCCGAGGTTTCGCGGGTGTAGCGCAGGGTCTTGTCGAACCACTGTAGCCCATAGTTGAGGGTTACTGCACCCTTGGTCCAGGAAAGGTTCGACGTCACCTGATATTTCGGCGCGACCGAGAAGATCGTTCCGCGATAATCGGTCACAGGCGCGCCTGGCACGCCAATGAACAGCAGCTTGTCGAGATAATTGCCATTCACCTGCAGGTTGAACAGACCCAGATTGGCAGTCGGCAGACGCCAGTTCAGGTTGAAGTCCAGGCCCGCCGTCTGGAACGACGCGACGTTCTGGGGCGCGACGCTGAAGCCGGTGACATTGCCCGCCTGCGCAACACCGCTGCCGGGACCATTTTGTCGCGTGATCGCGCCGCAGAACTGGTTGTTCAGCGTCGGGGAGTCGACGCAGAGCTGGGCCAGCTGGATCGGCGTGACCGTATTGATCGCGTTCTTCAGACGGATGTCATACCAGTCGGCCGACAGAGTCAGACCCGGCAGGAAGCGCGGCGACAGAACGACGCCTGCCGTCCAGGTATTGGCCTCTTCCTCGCGCAGCAGCGGGTTGCCGCCCGCCGTGCCGGAGATGTTGAACGACCGATTGTCATTATAGGTCGCCGGGTCCGCGCCCAGGCCCTGCAGCAGCGTGCGGCAATTTGCGGCGCGATACTGGGTGCCGTTGCCGGTATTGGCCGGGATGCAGGGATCCTCGGTGAAGAAGGCGAAGGTTTGCGACCGGCCGCCGAACAGCTCGCTGATATTGGGCGCGCGGATGGCGACCGAGTAGGTCCCGCGGAACGTGATGTCGCGGATCGGCGCATACATGCCGTCGACCTTCCACGTCGTGGCGCGGCTGATCGTCGAGTAATCCGACACGCGGATGGCTGCGCCCAGTTCCAGGTCATGCGCGAAGCGCATGTTCTTGGCGATCGGCGCGTTCAGTTCGGCAAAGACTTCCTTGACGTCGAACGATCCGCGCGTCACGCTGAGTGCATTGGTGAAGGTCAGGCCCTGCTGCTCGATGGGATCGGGCGTGAAGCTGCTGATCTCCTTGCGGTATTCGGCGCCGAAAGCATAGGCCAGCGGGCCGCCGGGCAAGGTGAAGAACTTTTCGAAATCGCCGCTGACCGAGGCCGAAACGACATGCTGCTCGATGCGCGAACGGTCCGTGGTCGGCGCCAGGATGAAGGCGATGCCCGACGGATCGGACAGTCCTTCGCCCAGAATGTTGATCGGACGGCACTGACCCGGCTGGAACGTCGTCCGCGGCAAAACGGTGCGCCCGCTCGAATAGGGCTGGTTCGGCGTCCAGTTCGGATCGAGGTTGGCACGGCAGGTGATCTGTCCGGTGGCAGGATCACGCACAGCGTCGAGCGCCGCGAAGAAGCGGTCCGAATAGATGTCGTTCGTATATTGGCTACGCACATCGGTACGCCCGAAGACATAAGACACTTCGTAATGCGTCTTGTGTTCCAGATCGCCGCGCAGGCCGATCACCGTGCGATAGGTGTCGCGCTTGATATTCTCGCCGCGCTGGCCATTGCCGTTCATGCCCAGATCGAAATTGTCGCGGCTGACCAGGACCCCGCCGATGGACGGGTCGATCGCCGACCGGATATTGGCGGGGAGGTAGGGGTTATCGCCCTCGATCAGGATGTTATAGTCGAAAGTCGGTTGCGCCAGCGAGAAGGACTTGGTCGTCGCATACTTCGCCTCACCGAACAGGGTGACGGTGTCGCTGATGTCGTAATGGCCCAGAAAATTGGCGAGATGCCGTTCGATCCGCGGCTGCAAATCGTTCAGATAGCGCGCGACCGGCGTGCTTGATCCGCCGACCGAATAGCCGCCGGGATAGGCGACGCCATTGTCATAGACCGCACCGGTGCCGGTGAAATCGGGCACGCCGTCGCCGTCCACGTCAACGGCGCCGTCGGGCGAACTGCCATAATAGCGGGCATCGGTGATCGGCACGCGCGCGGGCACGGTGCCATTGGTGTTCCGGACGAAGACGGGGAAATTAGACTGACCGAACTGCGTACGCTGCTTGGCCTGCAAGCGGTCGTCCATAGAATATTGATAAGCGAGCGCGACATTGCCGCGACCGTCCGAGAAATTCCGCCCGGCCGTGACTGCGATCAGACGCTGACCCGCATCACCCCGATCGGAAATTCCGGCCTGACCGCGAACGGTCAGCCCCTGGAAATTCTGCTTCAGACGGAAATTGACCACGCCCGAGACACCGTCTGCGCCGTAGATCGCCGAGGCGCCACCGGTCAGGATGTCGACGCCCTCGATCAGGTCGGTCGGAATCGTGTTGATGTCGACCGACTGTTCGCCGGGAATGCCCGAGACGTGACGGCGTCCATCGACCAAGGTCAGCGTGCGCTGACGCCCCAAATTGCGCAAGTCGAGTGTGTTCAGGCCGGTTTCACCGATGCCCGCACGATCACCCGAGTTGTTGGACGAACCGGCCGAGCCCACCAGCGCGGGATAAGCGCGGAGGAAGTCCGTGGCGTTCGTCGTGCCCTGGGCCTCGAACGTTTTGGCGTCGAGCGTCACGATCGGACTGGGCGTCGAGAAATCCTGGCGGCGAATACGCGAGCCGGTGACGACGACATCGCCGGTCTGCCCCGCATTGCTGCTGTCTTCTACCGCGCCAGGCTGTGCGTCCTGACCCGGCAGGTTGCTGTCGCCCTGCGTCGTTGCAGGCGCCGTTTCCTGCGCCTGAGCTGCACCGGAAAGGCCGGAAACCGCAATAGCCAATGCGGCCGCGCCATGGGCGAATGCCATCCGCTTCATAAGAACTCCCTGTGGGTTTTGGTTTATGTGTGACCAAAACGCGCATGGAGCCGCGATGACAACCGCGTCATTGACAGGTGGGTCAAAATGGTTATGTAGAGTGTCTTTTCGGTAACGCTTTATTACGGTTATGTCACTCGAAAATAACCTACATTAGGTCCGATTTGGGTCTGTTAGACGAGCCAAAGGCATTTGATCGCCGATCAACGCGCCGACGCCCTTTGCGGATCTCAAGGCTGGTTTGGCGGCGTAGTCGATTGTGGCATTCCGGCCCGCCGCATTTCGGCAATCTCGGCGGCGGTCTTGAAATCCAACATTTCGATTTGGAAGATCAGGTCGGAGTTGGCTGGAATGGGGCCAGAGGCCTGTGCGCCATAACCCAGCGTAGAAGGAACACAGAGGCGTACCACGCCGCCGCGACCTATCAGCTGCAACCCTTCCGAAAATCCGGGGATGACCCCGCCGACCGGCATGGGGGACTGCATGGATTGGTCGAAGACCGCTCCCGTCGCGCTAAGATAGCCGATATAATTGACGAGCACCGTGTCGTCCGCCGCGGGCTTGGGGCCGTTCGTTGGCCGCAAAACGGAATAGCCCAGGCCGGAAGGGGTCCGCGATGCGCACAGCCTCTGTCCGGCGGGAACGATCGGCGTCAACGGCAGCGGAATGATCGTATCATTCGGCGCGACCGGCTTGGGGGCTGCGGAACGCGGCCCGTTATCCGACCGTGTCGTAGCATGGGCCGGGCAAAGTGCGAGCAAAGGCACGGACATGGAAAGGACAAGGCGGCTCAGGGCGCGGGAATATGATCTCATGATCCCCGCCGTAATCGGCCCCCGCCGAACAGATCAAGGGGCGGTCATTGGTGGTTTCGAATGATTTTCATCAAAGCGGCATCCAATGCCGACAGGAAGCGGGATCGATCCTCCTTTGCGAATGGCGGTGGTCCACCGATCCGATCACCTCCAGCCCGCAGGTCGTTCATGATCGCCCGTACCGCGACGGCATTGCCGATCGAGCTGGTCGTGAACGGCTTGCCGTTCGGCGCGATCACCGCTGCGCCTGCCTTTAGGCATCGATCGGCCAACAGGATGTCGGCCGTCACCACGACCGTTTTGCCATCCGCGCGGTCGGCAATCCAGTCATCGGCGGCATCGAAACCGTCGCCGACGACCACGCGCGCGATGAGGGGATGGTCCGGAATGCGCAGGTGCGCGTTGCTGACCACCGTCACCGGTACCGCCAGCCGGTAAGCGACACGATAAACCTCGTCCTTTACCGGGCAGGCGTCCGCATCGACCAAGATATGCGCTCTTTCCGTCACGGGGGCGCCGTCGCATGAATGGCGGCACGGTGGCAACTCCGCGCTGAAACAGTCGAGGACGTTCAGTGCTGCCGCTACCGCCTCCCATCAGCCGCAATGGCCGATGCAGCCGATGGAAAGCACCGTCAGGCGAAAATCTCGGTGAGCCGATCGACGTCGGGGCCGTCTTTCCAATGACGCAATTCGATGAACAGCGAGGCGCCGACCAGCGTGAACCATGTCAGCATGACGGTCGTCACGATCGATTGCAGCAGCTCGACCATCAGCGAGGGCGTCGTGGCAACCCGTACCGCGCCTCCGCCGGTCAGCGCCCCGAAGCTGCCATAACCCGCCACGGTCGCGGCACCGATCACCACCGAAACAACTAGATAGATGGCACATGCCAGCAGGCCGATGCCGAATATCGGCCAACGTGCACCCTGGGTCAGGCTTCGACTCCGACCAAAGGCGCCGAATACCCCCGTCCGTTCCGCGACGACGGCCGGCAGGCTGACCGACCACATCACGGCCAAGATGATGCCGGGGACCAGCAGAAAGAGCGCGCCCAGCCATATGCCGAAGAAGAACAGGGTATTGACCGCGAACAAGGGCAATGCGCGACGAGCGCCCAAGGTCAGCACTTCGCCAAGGTTCGCGGGTCGGCCCTGGTCATGCGCAACCGCTGCATGAACCAGCGCGCCGCTGGCGACGAGCCATAGCAAGCCAACGACGAGACCATAGGTCCCGAACAATAGATAAGCCCCATCCTGAAGCTCGCGCGCAAAAGATGCCCGCCCAAGGAAAGCCTGGGTTCCAAATTGCGGCAAGGCGACGAGGACGAAGGTCACGCCCAGCGTAGCCACGGGATTGGCCTTGATCACATTGATACTGCGTCCGAATACCGCGCCAACCGATAGTCCATGACGCGTTTGCGTGATCGCCTGGCTTGCCATGTTGCTTCCCCCCTCAGCATGCTTGCCGAAGATCGTGTCAATTCGATGCCACTCTGTCCAGCCTGATCGACAACATGTAAAACTGGAATAGCGGATTGCGTCTGCAATCGGTCCGGCTACAGTCCGCCACGGGGCATTGCAGCGTGGGTGGAGGGGGATCATCGCGGCGACAGCAAAGGACACGGCGGTTGTGGCGGATCAACTCGCCGCAGCGCATGCTCGTCTGCGTGCCGATCCGTCGATCCAGTTCCATTTGACGGCGGCACCCACGCCACCCGAGCCTCCCGGATGGCTGAAGTCGCTGGGGCGTTGGCTTGTCGACCTTTTCCGGCCGATCGGACGTTTCCTGCGCTGGCTGACGAACCTGATGCCCGATGCCCCTTATGCGCGTATCCTGCTTTGGCTTGTGATCGTCGCCCTGGCGGCTGCCCTGATCTGGATGGTCGTCGAACGGGTCAGGTCGGGCGAGTGGCGATGGCCGGTCCGGCGGCGGGGGCCCGAAGACATTGCCGACTTGGAAGGCGATTCCTGGACGCCTGGCGAAGAACCCGCCCGGGCTTGGCTCAGTGCGGCAGACCGGCTCGCCGCAGACGGGCGATTTGCCGAGGCGATCCATTATCTGCTGTTTCATTCCATCGACGACATCGGGCGTCGCCGCCCCGCACTGCGACGACCTTCGCTGACCAGCCGCGAATTGGCGTCGGCTTCGCTGTTGCCCGTATCGGTCCGGCCGCTCTTCGCGCGCATTGCGGGACTGGTCGAGCGCAGCCTCTTTGGGGGACGGCCCGTCGAACAGGCCGACTGGGACGCCGCGCGGGCCGCCTATGCCGAACTGGTATTGCCGCAACGGTGGCGCGCATGAGCGGGCGGATTTTGCGCCGCCATTCCCGCAGCGGGGAGAAAGCGTCCGAGCATTTGTTTGCGCCGCTGACGGTGACACTGCTGCTGGTCATCGGCATTCTGGGCTTTGCCGGGTCGATGCTGCTGGGGGCCTATGCCCCGGATTTGCGATCCGGGCAGAACGGCGGAACCCACGCCCTGTCCAACGCCGCAACCGGCTTCGCCGGGATTTTCGACCTGGCCGAGGCGACCGGCCACAAGCCGCGGATCATTCGGGCGGAAGGTGGATGGATGACGGACGACCTCGTCGTCGCCACGCCCGATCACGGTCAAGTGGACATGACCCAATTCATGATGGCCCGGCATGGCCGAGCGACCCTGATCGTCCTTCCCAAATGGGCGACGCAAGCCGATGACGAGGTCAAAGGCTGGGTCGATGCCAGCGGCCTGCTGCCAAGTTCCGATCCGGCCAGTATCCTGGCACCGGCAACCGACATCACCGTGACCCGGCGTCGGAGCCGGGGGCGGGCGCTCCACGCGGTACGATGGGCGCCGGCGTCGATGAATGTCGCTGCCCCGCGCCCGCTTCAAGTCATGTCCTCGGCGGCCTTGACGCCCCTCGTGACCGACGATGCCGGGGGGATCGTGCTGGGGAAGGTGAAGGACCAGAATGTCTATATTCTCGCCGATCCCGATCTGCTCAACAATCACGGCATTCGGACGCTCGATCGGGCGCGGGCTGCGCTCGACCTGTTCGACTTCGTCGCGGACAACGGCTCAACGGGGGTAGCGTTCGACGTGACTCTGAACGGCCTGGGCCGTGGGCGAACCCCCTTAAAGCTCGCCTTCGAGCCGCCCTTCCTGGCGATGACACTGGCCCTGGTCGTCGCGCTGGCGCTCGTCGGGTGGCAGGCCCTGTTCCGCTTCGGATCGGCACGGCCCGCCGATCGGGCCATCGCCTTCGGCAAGACGGCGCTGATCGACAATAGCGCGATGATCGTCCGCAAGGCGGGTCGAGAGGGCGGGCGGGGTTCGCGATACGCCGCGCTGGTCCGCGAGAGGGCAAGGGCGATCTTCGGGGTGCCAGCACGACTGACCGACGAGGAGGCGGATCGCTATCTCGATCGCCTGCCGGGATCGACGACGTTCACGACCCTCGCCGCAGAGGCGACGCGGGCCCGGCACCGCGACGACATGCTCGCCGGCGCGCAGGCGCTGCACCAATGGCAACAGGAGAAGACAGGGTGACGGTGGAAGAGGTTCAGGCGCTGGGGCAGGCGATCCGTGCCGAGATCGGCAAGGCGGTGGTCGGCCATGACGCCACCATCGACCTGCTGCTGGTCGCATTGTTCGCCGGGGGACATGTCCTGCTGGAAGGGCCGCCGGGCACCGCCAAGACGCTGCTGGCGCATAGTTTCGCGCAGACCTTGGGGCTGGGGTTCGGGCGCATCCAGTTCACGCCGGATCTGATGCCGGGGGACATCATAGGCGCCAATCTGTTCAACTTTCAAAGCTCGACATTTACACTGACCCGCGGGCCGATCTTCACTGAATTGCTGTTGGCCGACGAGATCAATCGCACCTCGCCAAAGACCCAAGCCGCCTTGCTGGAAGCGATGCAGGAGCGCACCGTGACCATCGACGGCGAAAGCATGGCGCTGAGCCGCCGCTTTACCGTGGTCGCCACTCAGAACCCGATCGAGCAGCAGGGCGTTTATCCGCTGCCCGAGGCGCAGCTCGACCGTTTCCTGTTCAAGCAGATCGTGCCCTATCCCACATCCGATGAAGAGCGCCGGATCGTCGCGGGCCACGGCGCACGCCAGGCATCCATGTCCCCCGCCGAATGGGGAGTCGAGGCCAAGGCGGACGCAGCGACGATCGACGCGGCGGTGGAAACCGTTGCCAATGTCCGGCTGGTCGATGAGGTGATCGACTATATCGTCGCGCTGATCCGCGGAACGCGCGGTGTGGCGGATCTGGAGAGCGGTGCCTCGCCGCGTGCCGGTGCGATGCTGGCGGGAGCGGCGCGGGCGCGGGCCGCACTCAACGGACGCGATTTCGTCATTCCGGACGATGTGAAGACGCTGGCACCCGCGCTGCTCCGTCATCGCTTGATCCTGTCACCGGCGGCCGAGATTGGCGGGCGCGCGATCGAGGATGTCGTCGCGCAGATCATCGAGACGATCGAGGCGCCGCGTTGATCTATCCCACCCGCATGGCGGTACTGGCGGCGGTGATCGGGGCTCCGATCACGTTGCTGGTTGCCGTGCTGTTTCCGACGACCTGGTTTGCGGGGCTGGGCTGGCCCGGCGCGGTGCTGGTGCTGGTCCTGGCGGATGCATGGCTTGGCCGTGCGACCGTGGACGCCCGCCTGGCGTTGCCCGGTTCGGCATCGGTCGGCGTTCCACTGACGATCACGGCGGCGGTGACGATCGTCGGCCCGTCTGTGCGAAGGACGGCCCAACTGGCCCTGTCGAACGATCCTTTGATAGCCCTTGCCGACGATACTCCGGTCAGCCTCATGATCGAAGACGGCAGGGCGAATGCGGCGATCATGATCATACCCCGGCGGCGGGGCACGGCACGGTTCGATACGATATGGCTACGCTGGGCCGGACCGCTGGGACTGGTATGGCGGCAAGAGCGGATCGATGACGAACGTCTGCTGCCGATCCTTCCCGATGTGGAGGCGGTGCGAGAACGAGGCGCGCAGGTGTTCCGGCGTCATGCAGTCCAGGGGCTACTCGCTCAGAGCGATCGGGGGGACGGCACCGATTTCGACGCATTGGTCGAGTTTAGAACCGGCATGGACCGCCGCGCGATCGACTGGAAGCAGTCGGCACGCCACCGCAAGCTCTACGCCAAGGAATATCGCACAGAGCGCAACAGCCAGATCGTGTTCGTGATCGATGCGGGGCGGCAAATGTCCGAACCCGTCGGCGGCATCCCGCGCATCGACCGTGCCATTTCGGCGGCGCTGCTGACCGGTTGGCTGGCCCTCAAGCTTGGCGACCGTGTCGCGCTCCACGCCTTCGACTCCCGCCCACGCGTCGCCAGCGGCTTTATTGGTGGTGCAAAAGCCTTTCCCCAGCTTCAGCATCTGGCGGCGCAGATCGACTATAGCGGGGACGAATCCAATTACACCTTCGCCCTGACAACGCTGACCGGACGGCTGACGCGGCGATCGATGATCGTGCTGTTCACCGAATTCACCGACGCGACCTCCGCCGATTTCTTGGTCCGCGCGGTGGCCCGCCTGCTCAAGACGCATCTGGTGCTGATCGTCGTCCTGCGTGACGACGAACTGGAAGCTTTTGTCGATGCGGCGCCGGTCACGCCCGCCGATGTGACGCGTGCCGTCACCGCGGGAGCATTGCTTCGTGATCGGCGGCTGGTGCTGCTGCGCCTTCGGCACCTGGGGGTGCATGTCATCGAAAGCCCCCATGATCAGGTGGCCGAGCGATTGGTCGAAGGCTATGTCGATCTCAAACGCAGGAGCCTGCTGTGAGTGCGTTCGTCGATGCCGCCCCGCCGCTGGTCAATGCCAGCCGCTTTCGTACGGCGCATGAGTCCGACTGGACACGGTTGGATATGCTGCTTCGACGGATCGAAAAGCGATCCGTTCGGGTCTTGTCCGAAGACGATCTGCTCGCCTTGCCCTTGCTGTATCGTATCACCCTGTCATCGCTGTCGGTCGCGCGTGAAACGTCTCTCGACCGCGCGTTGATCGCCTATCTCGAGCAGCTTTGCGCGCGCGCCTATTTCCAGCTTTACGGCGTATCGGACTCGCCATGGCGCGATCTGGCGCGTTTCTTCACGCAGGGTTGGCCGAAAGCAGTCGCATCGCTTTGGCGCGAGACGCTGGTGATGGCCTTCCTGACCTTGGCGGGCGCGCTCGCCGCCTATGCGCTGGTCCGCGCCGATCCAAGCTGGTTCTATGGGTTCATCCCGGAAACGCTGGCCGGGGGACGCGATCCCGGCGCCTCGGCGGCGACGCTGCGTCAGAGCCTGTACGGCAGTCAGGAGAGCGGACTGGGCATTTTCGCCAGCTTCCTGTTTGGCCATAACGCACAGATCGCGATCTTCGCGTTCGCGCTGGGCTTTGCCTTTGTCGTGCCGACCGCGCTGCTGATCCTCTATAACGGGCTGACGCTGGGCGCGATGATCGCCGTGTTTGCGGACAAGGGACTGGGCCCGAACTTTCTGGCATGGCTGGCCATCCACGGGACCACGGAGTTGTTCGCGATCATGATCTCCGGAGCTGCCGGGATGCGGATCGGCACCGCGATCGCCTTTCCGGGACGACGCACCCGCATGGACGCGCTGGTCGTGGCGGGCCGGACATCCGCCATCGCCGTCATGGGCGTCGTGCTGATGCTGGCGGTCGCGGCGATCCTGGAAGGAATTGGTCGGCAGGTGGTGACGAGCGATGGTTTGCGGGTCGGTATCGGCCTGGCCGCACTGGGGGCTTGGCTGGTCTATTATTACGGCATCGGGAGGCGGCATGCGCTTCGCTCGCCGGAATAAGGCGCCCTTCACCCTGCGACGCGGTTTCGTCACGCCGGAAGGCGTCGATCTGCAACTGGAACTCGGGAGCGCAGTGGCGCGGGCCGCCGCATTTCTGATCGACATCGTCCTGATGCTTGTCGTGCTGATCGTGGCGACGATCGCCTTGTTCGCCTTCGGTCTGGCGACCCGCGCCGATCTTGCCGCCATATTATGGCTGATCGGTGCCTTCTGTCTGCGCAACGGATGGTTCGTGCTGTTCGAGATGAGTGGTCGCGGCGCCACGCCGGGCAAGCGCCTGATGGGTTTGCGGGTCATCGCTCGTGACGGCGCGCGATTGACCGGAGGCGCGGTGCTCGCGCGCAACGCGATGCGCGAGATCGAGGTGTTCCTGCCGCTATCCTTTCTGGCGCAGCAGACGGCGACGGGCACGGCGGACGCGTTCCTGACCATCTTCGCATTGTCATGGACGGGTATCTTCCTGCTATTCCCTTTGTTCAATCGAGAGCGGCTGCGGATCGGCGACATGGTGGCCGGCACCTGGGTGGTTCAGACGGTCAAGCAGAACCTTGCCGCAGACCTGACCGTGAGCGCGGATCGCCCGCGGCGTGTATTTTCAGACGCCGCGCTTGCGCTGTACGGCGTATATGAGTTGCATGCGCTGGAGGATGTGATCCGGAACGGTGATGCCCTGTCCCGCAACACGGTGGCGGCAACGATCCGACGCAAGGCGGGGCTGGCCGATGATGGCGACGACGACGGATTTCTTGCCAACTATTACGCGGCTCTGTGCGTGCGCTTGGAAGGGGGACTGCTGATCGGTCGCCGCCAACTCGACAAATCGGGTGCCATGGCAGGCTAGGGCGGGTCGCGGCCATTTGCGAACCGCCCTGTCTATCGCATCACCGAGTCCAGATGCCGGGGACGCTATCGATGGTATGAGCGATCGCTTCGGCGATGGCGCGGTCGTCCTTGGCGTCGGGATGCGCGTCGCATCCCTGGAAGGACAGGCCGTTCACGGGAACGAAACGGACCCGTTTTTCTCCGCTGTCGCTCAGTCGCTGGACGACCTTGGAGACTTCTTGCGCAATTTCGCCATCAGCCAGATCGGTCGCCCAAAGGATAAAATAGGCGTTCGGATTCTTCTGGCGGAGCGTCTGCACGAACGCGACATACCGCCCTTCGAAATCCCGATGGAGCGCCTCGCGATCGGGCCAGCGTTCCCCAGTCTTCAGCGGTGTTGAAAAATCGTTGGTGCCCAGAGCGATGACGATGATCTGCGGATGCCAATCCGGCCGTGCTGCCAAGATTTGGGAGTTTAGCAGGGCAAAGGGATAGGCTTGAGGCAGCGTCGGGGCGGCGAAGCCTCCATAGTTGCGGACGACACCGCGCCCCGAGATCGCATTGACCTGATAATCGGCGTCATAATGCGCTGCGGTGACGCCAGCCGGTCCGAGCAACGTATTGGTCGTCTGCCAGATGGCATCCTGGCTGCACACTCGCGTCGACGACGTGTTTCCATAACCGACCGTGTGCGAATCCCCGATGAACTCGATCTGCCGCATTCGTGGCTGCGGGGCGGGGAGGGGCGTCGTACCCCGTGGCGCGAATATGCCATGGAATGCGGTCGGACCGGCTTGGCCCTCGCTTACCACATCGACGCGGATGCGATGCTTGCCGGGCCCATGGGCAGCCACGCGATATACGCCCGGAGTGGGACGGACGAGCGAAAGGGGCGCGTCGCCATCGACCCTGATCCGAAGCGAGACGGCCCCTGCTCCGATAACGAGGTCTACGGCCGGACCGCGAAAAGCGGCTTCCCAATAGGTACCGGGCCATTGCCGGATATAGCCCTTCACATCGATCACGCGTCCGCCGACGTGGAGAGGTAACGGCTTCCCAGTCGACGCCCCCGCGTCCAAGGAACGGATCACTTGTGACGAGCCCGTTCGAGCGGGAAGCGCGTAAGGCGACGCCGCGAGCAGCAACAGGGCGGCGGGAATGAAGGCGCGAAGCATCGTCTCTCCTGGTCGGGGGGGCAGATGCCCTATCGCTGAATGGGATAGCTAGCTTGCTCGCGAACCAGCGCAACGAAAAGTCGTCTCGCCAATGGGCGATCATACGGGACAGGTTCGGCCTTGTGAATTCCGATAAGTGTTGTTGACAGTTTCGTCATGAAACCGGCACGGCTGGGAAAACGAACAGGAGAGATGTGACGATGGCGTTTACCCGCAGCCTGGCCATGATCGTGGCCGCAACCGCCCTGAGCAGCGGCGCGATCGCACAGCAGGGGCTGGCGCCCGCACCCGACGCCAGTGCCGTAGCCCATCCCGAGCTGTGGCCCCAATTGCCGCTCAAGCGGCACCGCGATCCCAGGGTCGAGGCACGCGTCGACAAGATCCTGTCGCAGATGAGTGTCGAGGACAAGGTCGGCCAGTTGATCCAGGTCGACATCGCCTCGATCACGCCCAAGGATCTGGAAACCTACAAGCTCGGTTCGATCCTGAACGGCGGAAATTCCGCCCCGAACAATGACGAATTCGCACCGGCGCCCGAATGGTTGAAGCTGTTCGATGCCTTTTGGGACGCCGCGATGAAGCGGAGCGATGGCCGCCCCAAGGTGCCGCTAATCTGGGGCACCGATGCGGTTCACGGCGCGAACAATATCGTCGGTGCGACGCTGTTCCCGCACAATATCGGCTTGGGCGCGGCGCGCGACCCCGAACTCATCCGCCGGATTGGCGCGGCGACGGCGGCAGAGACGGCCGCGACCGGCATCGACTGGAGCTTCGCGCCCACCGTTGCGGTGGTGCAGGACGATCGCTGGGGCCGGACCTATGAAAGCTATTCGGAGGACCCGGCCATCGTCGAGGCCTATGCCGGACAGATGGTCGAGGGGATTCAGGGCCGGGTCGGTGGCGACTTCATGAAGCCAGGCCATGTCATCTCGTCGATCAAGCATTTCCTGGGCGATGGCGGAACGGGTGGCCGCGATCAGGGGGATACGCGCGTTTCGGAAGAGGTGCTGCGCGACGTCCATGCCGCAGGCTATCGCAGCGGTCTTGTCGCGGGCGCGTTGACGGTGATGCCCAGTTTCTCGAGTTGGAACGGTACCAAGATGACCGGCAACAAAAGCCTGTTGACCGGCGTGCTCAAGGATCGGCTGGGCTTTGACGGCTTCACCATCGGCGACTGGAATGCCCATGGCCAGGTGCCGGGTTGCAGCAACGAGGATTGCGCCGCGGCGATCAATGCCGGGCTCGACATGTTCATGTATTCCGGGCCCGGTTGGAAGCAGCTTTACGCCAACACCCTGCGCGAGGCCAAGGACGGCACGATCCCTGCCGCGCGGCTGGACGATGCGGTGCGGCGTATCTTGCGGGTGAAGATGCTGGCGGGGTCCTTCGACGCCGGTCGTCCGTCGTCGCGTCCGATCAGCGGCCAGTTCAAGCTGATCGGCGCGCCCGAGCATCGCGCGATTGCACGTCAGGCGGTGAGGGAGTCGCTGGTCCTGTTGAAGAACAATGGCGGCCTTCTCCCCCTGAAAGCCGGCGCGAATATCCTGGTGGCGGGGCGCGGTGCCGACAATATCGGCCAGCAGGCCGGTGGCTGGTCGATCACCTGGCAGGGTACGGGCGTGACGAACGCGAATTTCCCCAACGGACAATCCATCTGGTCCGGCATCGACGAAGCGGTGCGAGCAGGCGGCGGCAAGGCGACTCTGGCGGTCGATGGCCGCTATACCGCCAGGCCGGATGCGGCGATCGTCGTGTTCGGAGAGACGCCCTATGCCGAATTCACCGGCGATCGCCCAACCTTGGAATACAGCCCGGAGGACAAGAGCGACCTCGCCTTGCTCAAAAAGCTGAAGGGTGCCGGCATTCCGGTCGTCGCGGTGTTCCTGTCCGGTCGTCCGCTTTGGGTGAACCCGGAATTGAATGCAGCGGATGCCTTTGTCGCAGCTTTCCTGCCGGGGACGGAAGGCGGCGGTGTGGCCGATGTCCTGATCGCGGGGCGCGACGGCAAGCCGCGTAACGACTTCCACGGCAAGCTCAGCTTTTCCTGGCCCAAGCGGCTCGACCAATATGTTCTGAACAAGCGCGATCCGAATTACGACCCGCTGTTCCCGATCGGTTATGGCCTGACCTATGCGCAGCGTAGCGATCTGCCGACGTTGAGCGAGGCACGCCCGGCGGTGACCGCAGGCGACCAGAACGCCCTGTTCACGCGCGGTCGCGTCGTGGCCGGCGCTCGGCTCGACCTGGCCGGGGCGGTGCAGCAGACGCATATCGACCGCGCCGCGCAGGAGGACAGTCTGCGCTTCACCTTTACGGGCAGCGGTCCGGGGAGTGCCGTGATCGAAGAGGCCAAACCGATCGACGTGACGCGGGAGGCGAACGGGCAGCTCAGCCTGCTTCTGGACTATCGGGTGACGGTGGCGCCGACGGATGCGGTGACCCTGGGTATGGAGGGTGGCAAGCCCGCGTCCGTCCCGATCACCGGCGCACTCAAGGGAGCGTTAGGAGAATGGCGCCAATTGGCAGTGCCGTTGCGCTGCTTTGCGGACGGCGGCGTGGATATGGCGACCGTGTCGAAGCCTTGGGTCATCGCGACCAAAGGGAAGCTGACCCTCGACATCTCCTCGATCCGTATCGCCAGCGCCCCTCCCGGGCCGGTGAGCTGCGGCGTGCGCTGATCGGCCGGGCATAACGCCTGTGAGGTTCGGACATGATCGTTCGCTTATGGGCGACGATCATGTCTGCCGGGCGGATCAGTCCACGCTCCGGTCGGCATTTTCGAGGCGGAATTCGACGCCGCTCCAGAAGCGTTCGAGGCGGTCGAGCGCATATTGTCTGATGCGCCTGACCTCATCGTCGCTCATCGCCTGAACCCCGGTCGCGCGTAAGCTGCCGAAATCGCGCAACATGCTCTGCGCCGTGGCGCGGCAGGCGCCGACCGGATCCTTGTCCCCGACAAGGAGCAAGGCATAGAGATTTTCCATGATGAAGCCATGGGCGGCCAAAGTGCCTGCGATGGCCTCTGCGAATTCATCATCCAATGTCGATCTCCTCATAGGCCGTGAAAGCGTTGGGCCGACATGGAAGTTGCAACCTGCAACGACCAGCAGCGTCTCGGCACATGTTGTGGCACAAGGGCCAGCCGGGAAAAGACAAGTTTTTTCGACGCCTAGTCCTGTCGTCGTTCACTCTCGCTGCTATAGGCTCCGGCCATCGTTTCTGAGGTTGCGGGCAAGGGGACTGGTCGGATGAGGTGGATGGTTGCGGTGGCTCTAGCCGTGTCCGCGATGCCGGTCACGGCACGTGAAACGCCAGCCGATCTGGTCAATCCCTTCGTGGGTACGCTTGCCGATTTCGGACAGTTGACGCCGGCGGCGGTTGCGCCTTTCGGAATGGTTCAGCTTGGTCCCGATACCGATCCCGCCAATCACGCGGGCTATGATTTTGCGGCCGACAGGCTTTTGGGCTTCTCGCATACGCGTGGCGTCGGGGTCGGTTGTGGAGGTGGCGGCGGGGACTTGCTGGTATCGTTGCGCAAGGCCGAAGCCAGCGGACCGGCGATCATGGACAAGCGGAGCGAGCGCGCGACGGCCGGGACCTATCGCGTGACCTATGACGGAGGCATTTCGGCCGAAGCCGTCGCCACGCGTGGCGCGGGGCTGCTCCACTTCACCGTTCCGCAGGCGGGCCCGTTCGTCCTTCGCATCGATGCAAGGCATAGCTATGCCAAGCGCATCTCCGCCGCGTGGCGGACGGCCGACAGCGATGACCTGAGGGCCGAGATGGTCGCCGGGACGGTGTGCGATCAGGGGCGATACCGTCTCTTCTCTTCGAGCCGTATCACGGTGAACGGTCGTCCACTCCATCGGGCGCTTGCTGCCGCAGACGGTGTGGCGACGCTGCAATTGCACCTGCGACGCGGCGACGTGATCGCGGTAGCCACCGGTTTGTCGAGCGTCGATGACGACGGTGCCGCGCTGGTCCGCGAGCGCGAACTCGGCACGCGTCGCTTTCAGGCGATCGCGGCGGAAACGCGGGCCGCCTGGAACACGGCCTTGGGCCGGGTCGCGCCGGAGGGCTCCCGGGCGGAACGGGCGTTGTTCTACACCTCGCTTTTTCGGGTGTTTCAGACGCCGGTCGCGATCAGCGATCCCGATCGTCGTCACCGCGAGAATGACGGGTCAATCGCGCGTTCCCCCACCGGCCAGACGCGCTACGCGAGCTGGTCGCTCTGGGACAATTACCGGACCCAGTTGCCGCTTCTGGCGCTGTTGCAGCCCGAGCGGAGCGAGGACATCGCTCGGTCGCTGGCCGACCTTTACATTCGCAGCAAGGCGCAATGGGCGAAAATGAACGAGCCGTTCCTGTCCGTCCGCACCGAACATGCCGGGATCGCGTTGCTCGACATGCATCGAAAGGGCATTGCCGGTTTCGACGCTCGCGCGGCGTTGAAGGGCATGGTGGCCGACAGCGCCACACTGCAACGCGATACCCCCGATCAAAGGATCGAGGCGGCTTATGACGACTGGGCTACCGCGCAGTTCGGACGCGATCTGGGCGATGATGGGGTCGTGAACCGCTTCTCCACACAGGCGGAGGGCTATCGCCCGATGTGGCGATCGGTCTTCCAGACGCTGGCGGAGGATGCGGATGTGGTGAAGGCGCGGGGGCTCTATCAGGGTACCTTGTGGCAATATCGCTGGGCGCCCGTCTTTGATCTCGACTGGATGGTGGCGACGATAGGCAAGCCGGAATTCCTGCGGCAATTGCATCACTTTTTCGATGCCGGATTGTTTAACATGACCAATGAGCCGGATATTCAGGTTCCCTGGCTGTTCGGTGCATTGGGAGAGCCGCAAGCCACCGCCGATCTGGTGCGGACGATTTTGACCCGTCCGATGGCGCATCCTTATACCAACGCCGGTAAGCTGCCTCAGCCCTTTGTCGGGCCCAGCTTTGCGCTGGCACCGCAAGGATTTGCCGATGGCATGGACGACGATGCAGGGGCGATGACGGCGTGGTATGTGTTCGCGTCGCTCGGCCTGTATCCGCTGGTTCCGGGCGAGCCCTGGTACAGCGTGACTGTTCCTGCCTTTACGCGCGCTACGATCGATATGGGCGGGGGGCACCGGGTCACGATCCGCCGGGTCGGCCCGCGCGATGGATTGGTAATTCGTGCCGACTGGAACGGCACCGCGCTCGCGGATTGGCGGGTAAACCATGACGCTCTGACCAAGGGTGGTATCCTGACCGTCACGACCCGTGCCCGCTGATCTCCAATCGCGCTATACCCGATCCAATTTGATATAGATTGGTGTCATAAGTCTTTCGAGTTTCACAAAACTGTCGTCATATTCCGCCATCGGAGCGCGCAATCGATCCGAATACGGGGGAAACCATGACCTTTTCCAAAGCCGCATTGCTCCGCGCCACTGTTCTGACCGCTGCCGTAGTCGCCGCACCGCAAATCGTCAGCGCACAAACCGCCGCCGAGCCCGTGACAGGGGCCGCCGAAGACGGTGCTCAGGCCGAGACGTCACCTCAGGCGGGCAGCGGTGAAGAGGTCATCGTCACCGGCTCTGCGCGGCGGCAGCGGCGCTTCGACGTGTCCTATGCGGTGAACTCGCTGGGCCAGGACGATGTGAAGCGGTTGGCCCCGCTGAACTTCGCCGATCTGCTCGGCAAATTGCCCGGTATCCAGGTCGAGGCGACTGGCGGAGAGGTGCAGAACGTCACCCGTATTCGCGGTATCCCGACCGACGATGGCTATGCGGTGTTCCAGCAGGACGGACTGCCGCTGTTCCATGACATCAACGGCAATTTCTTCCGCGGTGACAGCCTGAACCGCTATGACCTGATGACCGAACGGGTCGAGGTGGTTCGCGGAGGCCCGGCTCCGATCTTCGCCAGCCAGGCGGCCGCCATTGTCAATTCGATCACCGCCACCGGCACCGACACCACGCGCGGCAAGGTGCAGGTGACCTTGGGGACGACAGATCTCTATCGGCTGGACGCGATGCAAGCGGGGCCGCTGGGCGAGCGGACCTATTATGCGATCGGCGGCTATCTGCGTCGGGACAATGGCCAGCGGAACAACGGCTTCCCGAACGACCGCGGCGGCCAGATCCGCGCCAATATCAAGCGTGATCTCGACAACGGAACGCTGAAGATCAGCGTCAACTATCTGAACGATCACAACAGTTTCTACCTGCCGATCCCGGTTGCCGATCCGCGCAATCCCTCGGTGTCGCTGAACCCTTATATCGACTTTTTCCATGGCACGCTGAACTCGCCCGCATTTCGTGGCGTGACGCTGAAATATCGGGACTCGGCCGGGGTCGTACGAAGCGAGACGCGCGACCTCGCGGATGGCCGGCATATGGAATATGGCAATATCGGCCTGCAATATGACGCCGAATTTGGCGGTTGGCAGTTTGCGGCCAAAGCGGGTTATACCCAAGGCAAGCTGCGTTTCGATGCGCTGTATTCGACCTCCAATCCCGTCGATGCCAACAGCTTCGCCAATGGTTTCCTGAGCGCGGCCAATACCGCCTTCGGGCCGGTGGCCCGTCTGGGCTATGCGCTGTCGGGGACCAACGGTGCCACCGCCTATGCCCCGTATTCCGCCTCCGGCCTGGTGGTTCAGGGGCAGTATCGCGGTGTCGATTCCCGCTTCTATTCGGGCCAGGGCGATGTCAGCGTGACCCGAAAGTTCGAAACCGGCTTCGGTACCCATGACCTCCGTCTGGGCGGCTATGCCTCGGCCTATGGCCTGACCAACAAGGCGATCTATCAGGATTATCTGATGGAGGTGCGGGGACAGCCCCGAACGCTCGATCTGGTCGCCTATTCCGCCAGCGGTTCGGTCTTGGGCTATGTCACCGACAAGGGCGTGCTGCGCTATGGCACGACCCTGAACCAGGGCGACGTCGATTCCACCGTTTATGCGGTCTATGCCAACGATACGTGGGAGGTCACTCCAGGGCTGCGGATCGATGGCGGCATTCGCCATGAATGGTACAATATCAGTGGCTATGGCTTGACCTCGACCTCGGTCAATTTGGGCGATCCCACGACGTTGGCCGACAATAATGTCCGTAGCTTCGACGGGGGGCGTCAGACACGCAAGGACAGCCCGGTCGCGACCAACTGGACGATCGGCGTCAATTATGACTTGAGTTCGCACTTCGGCGGCTACCTTCGCGCTTCGCATCTGGAGGTGCCGCCTCAGTCCGCCAGCTATTACAATATCAACCCGGTGCTGGTGAAAACGCAGGCGGACCAATATGAGGCTGGGCTGAAGGCGTCGTTCGGTCGCAATTACCTCTATTTGACCGGCTTCTATACGAAGTTCGATCCCTTCAACGCCTCGTTCGTCGCGTTCAACCCGACGACCGGCCGCAACGATCAGGCTGTCCCGTTCATCGGTCAGGCCGAGGTGAAGGGCGTCGAGGTAGACGGCACGCTGGCCCCTGCACCCTGGTTCTTCGTCTCCGGCTCGTTTACCTATCAAGAGCCCAAGTACAAGAATTTGCAGAACAGCGCGGGGGCCGATCCTTCGGCCGTCAATGGCAAGCAGATCATCCGCGAGCCCAAGGTGTTCGGCAATATCCGCCCGACCTTCGCCTTCGACGCGGGGGGTGACCAGGTCGAGATTTACGGCCGCTACGAATATGTCGGCCGCCGTTATGTCGACCTGTTCAACAATACCGGCCTTCCCGCTTACAACACGTTCGGCCTGGGCGGGACGCTGACCCATGGCGGGTTCCAGTTCCAGGTCGTCGGTGACAATATCTTCAACAACAAGGGCCTGACGGAAGGCAATCCGCGTACCGACCAGCTCGACGGGCAGACCTCGCGCGATGCCATTTACGGCCGCCCGATCTTTGGCCGCAGCGTTCGCTTCGTCATCAGCAAGGCTTGGTGAGCCATATGAGCGGGTGGCGCGTCGCCGGGCTGGTCGTATCGCTGCTGATGATCGGGGCGCAGCCGGTTTCGGCGGGGCAGCCGGTGCTCGATGCCCATCTGGCGTCCATGGCGGCACGGCTTTTCCCGGCGCTTATCGGTCAGCCGGTGGCCGGGGACGCGCGCGACCGGCGTGTCGCCGCCTGCGCCGGTGCGCCGGCCTGCATCGTCGCAGCGGCGATCGTGCAGGACGGGGAGCGCGACGCCCTGGCCGCGCGGTCGGGCGCCCGCGGGGATGATGTGCGGCGGCAGGTCGATGGCTTGAACGAAGTCCTGCGCGTCTACGGCGTCGGAAAGCTGCCGCACTATCCGCTGATCGACGGATCGGACGAACCATTCGGCAGCGAGGGTTTTGCAGCCAAGGTCGCCGATGCGGTCGCGATGGCGTCGGCCCAGCGGAGCGACCCGGCCATCAGCGGGGACATCAGCTTGTCGCTCGCGCTTGCGTTGCTCGATGCCAATGGCAAAGACGCGGCTGTGGCCTTCGAACCACTCGATCGGCTCCACAACGCCGCCGCTTTCGTCAAGGCCCGCAAGCTGAACTGGAGCCGCTATCGCTACACCGCGATCCTTGTCCTGGGCGTGGGGCCGGATGATCTGGCCACCCCGCTCAGCGCCAAGGCAAAAGTCAATGTGCGTGCAGGGGCCGAGCGCTATGCGGAAGGGCTGGCGCCGTTCCTGATCGTCAGCGGCGGTGCGGTGCATCCGCGAGGAACCTCGCATATCGAGGCGGTGGAGATGCGCCGGGCCCTGATCGAGCGCTATGGCATTCCGGCGGACGCGATCGTCATCGATCCCTATGCCCGGCATACCACCACCAACTTGCGCAACGCCACGCGGCGCCTGATCGCGATGGGGGCGCCGCTCGATCGCGACATATTGGTGGTCAGCAACGCGCCGCATATCGACGCGATCGCCAGCCCGGCCTTTGTCGACCGCAACCGGCGCGAATTGGGGTATCAGCCTGCGGTGGCGGGTGAACGCGTGGCGTCCACCGCTATCGCGATGCGGCCATCCGGCGCTTCGCTCCGCGTCGATCCGGGCGATCCGCTCGACCCTTGAGGGGCGGGCCGGTCGATCGCAATTTTCGACAAGGCGACTATGCCTCCGCCTGCGGCCATTCCGATCACCCCGCCTGCCACCAGATCGCTGAGATAATGTTTGCTTCGCGGTATTTGGATCAAGGCAATGGCCCCCGCGACGCCATAGGCGGCCAAGCGCTGACCGGGATAGGCATCGGCAAAGGCATGGGCCACCGCCACAGCTCCGGCGGTATGACCGGATGGGAAACTGCTTCGATCGCTCTGCCTGCTGCGACCGGGCCGCATTTCATAGCCTTTTCCGTCCTGCACCGCCTCTGGCCGCGTTCGGTCGATACGGTGCTTGATCATATCCTTGGCGGCAGTGGCCAGCAGTTCGGCCGCCAACATGTTGCCGCCCGCGACCGCCAGCCGGCGATCCTTCCTGAGCAAGCCGATCGCCAGAACGCTGGTGCATAGGGTGATGAGTTGTGGCTGATCGGCGACCTCGCTCAGCCAGCCTAGCAATCTGATCGGAGTCGAGGTGCGGGCCGGTGCCGCGGTTTGCGCGATCGAACGATCGACTTGCTCTATATCAGTGTTCATCGATCGCATGAGCGCAGACGAAGCCGCTCGGTTCCGAAGGGAGCCGCCGATCCGCCCTCTCCATTGCGACGGTCATCGGCCGCAATCTTCCCCGACTTGGCGCTTTGGTGCCAGCCCAAAGCCCTGTATCGCGTGCCCCGTGTAAACACCGCACGGGACGAAGATAGACGCCACCAAATCGTTGGCTGTCGATGCGGGTCGAGGTCAGAGCTATGAACGAACACGGACATCGGACCGTCGAGGCGCATGAGATGCCACTCGCGCTTCGAAAAGGAACGGCGGATTACCGCCGCCTCACCCTCGCCATGCTCTTTGCAGGCTTTGCGACATTCTCGACGCTCTACGCGGTGCAGCCCCTGCTGCCCGAACTCGCGAGCCATTTTCGCCTCAGTGCCGAAGCCGCCTCGCTGGCCGTGTCGATGGCGACCGGGCCGCTCGCCCTCGGTATCCTTGTCGCCGGGGCCATTTCCGATCGTATGGGGCGTCGATCGCTGATGACCGCCGCGATGATGACCGCCGCGATCCTGACCCTTGCCACCGCAGTCGCGCCGGGCTGGTATGCACTGCTGGCGCTCAGGCTGCTGGCCGGTCTTGCACTCGCGGGCGTTCCCGCCGTCGCCATGGCCTATGTCGCCGAGGAAGTGGATGCGGCGTCGATCGGATCGGCCATGGGGCTGTATATCGCGGGCAGCGCGCTGGGCGGAATGGGGGGGCGGCTGGTCGCCAGCCTGGTCGCGGCGGTGGCGGATTGGCGTTGGGCGATCGGGGCCGTGGGTCTGGCTGGCCTTGTGATGGCAGAGGCATTTCGCCGATTGGCCCCTGTCTCCCGCCGGTTCGTACCGGGCGAGGCGGACTGGCTGTCTCTGCCGCGCGGCGCGATGACGTTGTTCCGCGATCCTGCCCTGCGCCTGCTCTATGCCGAGAGCTTCCTGCTCATGGGCATTTTCGTGACCATCTACAATTATGCCGGTTTCCATCTGATCGCGCCGCCCTATCGACTGGGGCAGGCGACGGTCGGGGCCATATTCCTGCTTTATATTCTCGGTTCGGTAAGTTCGAGCCTGTTCGGTGGATTAGCGGGCAAGGTCGGCCGCCGCCGGATATTCTGGCTTCCCACCGCGCTGTTGATCGCGGGTGTCGGTCTGACGCTGGCCAGCCCGCTCTGGGCGATCGTTGCAGGCATTGCCATCGTAACGGTCGGCTTCTTCGGCGCCCACTCCATCGCGAGCGCCTGGGTCGGGCGACGCGGTGCTGCGCGACGCGGGCAGGCGGCGGCCTGGTATCTGTTCTTCTATTATATGGGATCGAGCGTGCTCGGCTCCGCAGGGGGGATCGCCTGGACCCGCATGGGCTGGCCCGGTGTCGTCGGCTTCTGCATCGCTCTGGGCGCATTGGCGATCGCGGGCAGCCTTTTGCTGGTCTTCGTTCGCCCCCTGGCGGTCGAGCCCGGCCCGGCCGCGGTGGTTCCACCCCAGGCCTGAGGAACGGTCTTCGCTCGCCGGAAACGAAAGAAGTAAATCCTATCTAATCAGTAGAGATTATTCGTTGGCTCCCTCGGGATGAGGTCTATCCCTGGCGAGCAGCCGCCCGAACGGCGCGAAAAGGGAGCAGATATGATCGGTGGAAGATTGTTGGCAGTGGCCCTCCCGGCCCTGATCGCGGCCACTCCGGTTTTGGCCAAGCCCGTGCCCATGGCAGCACAGGAGGCCGGGCAGCAGCAAGCGCCCAAGGACGCGCTCAACTTCCTGATCATAGTCGCGGACGATCTCGGATGGTCCGATCTGGGAGCCTTTGGGGGAGAGATCGCGACGCCCAACCTGGACGCGCTGGCCTTGGCCGGGGTGCGCTTCACCGGTTTCCATACCGCGCCCACCTGTTCGCCGACCCGATCGATGTTGATGAGCGGGGTGGACAATCACGAAGCCGGGCTTGGTACGATGGCCGAGCTTCTCGGTCCCGCGACGGAAGGGCGCCCCGGCTACGAAGGGTATCTGAACGACCGCGTTGCCTCGATCGCCGAACTGCTGCGCGCGGGCGGCTATGCGACGTTGATGGCGGGCAAATGGCATCTCGGCCTGACGCCGGATCGCGAGCCCGCCGCGCGGGGCTTCGAGCATAGCTTCGCCCTTCTTCAGGGCCTGTCGAACCATTTCGGCGCGGACCAGAACGAGGCCTGGACCAAGGCTGGACTCGCCCCCAGCTATCGCGACGATGGCAAGCCCGCCGTCCTGCCCGACGGCGCCTATTCGGCCGACTATTTCGCCGATCGGTTGATCGGCTATCTCGACGCCGCGACCAAGGCCAGGGACGCCCGGCCTTTCTTCGCCTATCTGCCCTTCACGACACCGCACTGGCCGCTGCAGGCGCCGGAGGAGACGATCGCCAAATATAAGGGCCGCTATGACGCGGGCTATGAGGCGCTACGGGCCGAGCGGCTTGCGCGGCAAAAGGCGCTCGGGCTGGTGCCTGCAGATACGGTTCCGCACAGTCTGGAACTGGCGCGCCCCTGGGCTTCGCTCAGCAAGGCGGAGCGGGCGATCGAGGCACGCAAGATGGAGGTCTATGCCGCGATGGTCGATCGCATGGACCAGAATGTCGGCCGCGTCATCGCCGCGTTGAAGGCACAAGGCCGCTACGACAATACCATCATCCTCTTTTTCGCCGACAATGGGCCGGAGGGGAACGTCATCGAGGCGCCCAGCCCGAAGTTCAAGGTCGGATCGCCCGCGACGGCGCTTCCCTCCCTCGAGACCTTGGGGATCGACAACAGCCTGGGCAATATCGGCAAGCCGACCAGCTATCTCGGCTATGGCCCCGGCTGGGCACAGGCCAATTCGACGCCGTCCTGGCTGGTCAAGGGCTACACCACCGAGGGCGGTATCCGGGTCAGCGCCTTTGCGGCGGGGCGTGGGGTCAGCGGCGGCGGGCGGATCGCCAACGCCAATCTGGACGTACGCGACGTGGCGCCGACGCTGCTCGACTATGCGGGGCTCCGCCAGCCGAGCCGATATGCGGGTCGTGCGGTACTACCATTCGAGGGGCATAGCTTGCGGCCGGTACTCGCCCAAACGGCAGCCGGGGTGCGCCCGGCCGACGAGGCGCTGGGCTATGAGCTGTTCTTCCGCCGGGCCCTGCGCAAGGGCGACTGGAAGGTCGTGTTCCTGCCAACTCCGACCGACCGCTATACGCGGGGCGGCGTCAGCACAGGACGGTGGCAGCTTTTCAACGTGGCGGCGGATCCCGGCGAGACGAAGGACCTGGCGGCAGCGGAACCGATCAAGCTGGCCGAACTGGTGGATGCTTATGACCAATATGCCAAGGCCAAGGGCGTCGTGCCGTTGCCCGCAAATGCTCAGGCGTCGCCGGCTCCGGCGGCACGACCATGAGGCGGGGGGCGGCGCTGCTGCTGCTATTGGCGAGTGTGCCGCTCGGCGCACCGGCGGCGGAGCCGGTTCGGCGCTGCGTGGCTCGGGATGCGGTGGTGACGATTGCCGCCGGGTCCGTCCTGTTGGGCGAGGACGGGGCGGATCGACCGGGTGAGCCGACCACGGTCGCTGCCTTCCGCATCGATGCTCATGAAGTCACCAACCGGCAATTTGCCGCTTTTGTCGCGGCGACCGGCTACCGCACACGCGCCGAGCGGGAAGGTGCTTCGGCCCTGTTCGTATCGCCCGATCAGCCGGTGTCGCTCGACGACGCCTCGCGCTGGTGGCGCTGGACCCCAGGGGCGGACTGGCGGCACCCAAAGGGTCCAGGCAGCGACCTGACCGGGCGTGGCGATCAGCCGGTGGTCCATGTCGATCGCGACGATGCGCTGGCCTATGCCCGATGGGCGGGCGGCGTGCTTCCCACGACGGCGCAATGGGAACGTGCGGCGCGTGGCAACCAGAATGCGACGCGCGATCCGATCGAATGGGCATTCGACCACGGCAAGCCGCGCGCCAATGTGTGGGAGGGGGTATTCCCCATCCGTGACACGGGCGATGACGGCTATGCCGGGATCGCGCCGGTGGGATGCTTCGAAGCCAATGACCTGGGCCTGTACGACATGGTCGGCAATGTCTGGGAATGGGTGGCGGGTGAGGGCGATGTCGGGCTGGTAAAGGGTGGAAGCTATCTTTGCGCGATGAACTATTGCGCGAATTTCCGACCGGCCGCGTTTCAGGCGCAGGAGCATGACCTGCCGACATCGCATATCGGCTTTCGTGTCGCCTATCCGATCGCGGGACCCTCAGTCGCGCGGCGGCTCTAGCGGGATCAGCAATCGCGACAGCCTCGCGAAACGGGCCGGGTCGTTCCAACTGAGGAGCAGCACATCGTCGCTGTTTATCTCATTGCTTTGCCCGGTTATCGGATATCAGGCGGCCAGTACCGGGTGGCAATAGCCCATGACGCGGCGGGCGTCAGCACTGCCACGGTCAAGAGCCGGACCATGAAAACGTAAGGACATTGCCGGACAGGACAATCGAGGGCAGGGGTGGGACATGTCCCCATCTGGCCCAGACCCGATCTCGTCGCGTTCGTTCCTTCCCCTATGGATTTTCGCATTGGCGAATGTCGGCGGCGTGATCGCATATCTGCCGCTGTTGACGTTACTCGTGCCGCTCAAGGTGGAGGCAATCAGCCCGGAGGGACGGATCACCCTGCTATCGCTGCTCACGGTCGCGGGCGCGGTGGTCGCCAGCCTGGCCAATATCCTGTTTGGCTGGTTGAGCGATCGCTCCGCGCGAACCGGCTGGGGCCGGCGGGGATGGATGGCGATTGGCCTGGGTGGGATCGTGGTCAGCTATGCCCTGATCGCCTGGGCCGCGACTCCTGTTTCCGTGGTCGCGGCGGTCCTGTGTTTCCAGTTCGCGGCGAATGCGCTGCTCGCGCCCTTGCTGGCGATCATGGCCGAAGAGATTCCCGACGCGAAGCGCGGCATGGCTGGCGGCCTGATCGCCTTGGGAAATCCGGCGGCATCCGCTTTGTCGGCCTGGCTGGTTGGGGAGGCGGTGCTGGGCGAGGCGGGGCGTTTGACCGTCGTGGCTGCGATGGTGACGGTCTGCGCCCTGCCGCTGATCGCGACACGGCCGCGGCTCATCACCCCGGCAAAGGTTCAGGACGTCGCGCCGCGGCGCCCGCCTCGGCGCGATTTCTGGATCGCCGGCGCTTCACGCCTGCTGGTCCAAGTCGCCGTGGTCGCTACCCAATGCTATCTGCTTTATTATTTCGAGACGATCGTGCCGCCCTCGCAATGGGCCAACCTGCCACGCTCGGTCGGGCAGCTTTTGACGCTTGCATTTGTCGTACCGCTGCCGCTTGCGCTGATCTTCGGGCGTTTGGCGGACCGGACCGAGCGACGGAAATATGTGCTGCTTTCCTCGGCGCTGGTTGCCGCGATCGGCCTGTTCGCGATGGCATTGGCGCAAAGCCTGGAAGCGGGCGCTGCGGCATTCATCCTCTACGCCGCCGGATCCTCTGTCTTCGTGGCGTTGCACTGGGGCCTCAGTTTCCAGTTGCTGCCCGATCCGCGTCACCATGGGCGGGATCTTGGTCTGTTCAACCTGACCAATACGTTGCCGAGTTTCCTGGGGGCGGCGCTGACCTGGACGTTCGCAACGCCGCAGGATTTCAAGGTGATCCTGCTGGTCCTGGGGTTCCTCACCGCTTCGGGTGGGCTGGCAGTACTGGGGGTAAGGGCATGGCGATGATGATCCGGTGCCCTTAGCTCCCAGCGCCGCCATGGGCTTGGGCCCTTTGGACTAGGTTTTAGGGAGATTGGGCCGTAACATTCAGGAATGGCGCGACTATTTCATCTGCTGCTGACGCTGACCGCGTTCCTGTCTTCGACGATGGCTTGGGCCCAATGCCGTCCCGGTTCCCTGGATGCCATTATCGAGGGTGAGGCAATTCACCTTCCCACGACGCCATCCATGGGACCCCGACCATTGCTGGTGTTGCTTCACGGCAGCACGAGCAACGGTGCCGAGATGCTTCGGGACAGTGCTCTTGCCGATACGGCGGATCGACACGACTTCATCGTCCTCGCCCCCAATGGCGGTATTCCCGCAGGCCGTGGCTTCGTCTGGAATATTCCCGGAGTCCCGACCGTAACGGGGTCTCTCCCGCCAAAGGACGCCCGCGATGACGTGGCCTATCTCGCCGGGCTCGTGGACCGGATGGTCGCAACAGGATGCGTCGATCGGAGGCGCGTTTACGCAACGGGTCTATCGGGGGGTGGTCGGATGACGTCCTTGCTAGGCTGTCGCATACCGGACCGGCTGGCCGCGATCGCGCCGGTCGTAGGGCTGCGAGCCGGCCGTCCTCTCAAGGGCGATAGCAGCCGTGCCGACCCTTCGACCTGCCGCCCGCCCATCCCCTTGGCTCTGCTCGCCTTTTCCGGCGATGCCGATACGACCAATCCGATAGCGGGCGGCGGCGCACCCTATTGGCAATATACGCAGGCTACGGCTGTTCAGCGCTGGGGGCAGATGAATGGCTGCGCCGCGCCCTATGCCAGGAACATCGCCGCGAACATCTATGAACAAGGCTATGCCAAATGCCGGGGTGGCGTCACCGTCGCGGCGCGTGTGAAACGAGGTGGAGGGCATAGCTGGTCGGTGGTGGACAATGAGGCGATGTGGACGTTCTTGTCCCGATATACACGCCCAACGGCACCCTAGCTTCCGGGGCGGTAGGTCCGCTCGACATGACCGCTGAGTTCGTCGGGATAGAAATACACCGGCCGCAATCGCCCATTGGCGTAGCGCTCGATCTGGTCGGTAAAATGAGGAGAGGCGGGATCGCCGCTCTGGCCGCCAGCCATGACCGCCATGGCCTTCACTCGCGGACCGAATTCCACAACCGCGACGAAGCTGTTCCCGCTGGTCCCATAATAGGCTTTGGTGCCCGGCCAGGCCTTCGCACCGAACGAGGCCAGGCTGCCCCACTGGGCGGAGGTGAAGGGCACGGGCGTCGAGGGTCGCGCATCGTCAAAATGCGGTTGGATGGCATCGTCCAGCCGCTGAAAGCGGTTAATAACCCCCCAGCGGGTGCGCCAACTGCGGAAATCGCGCGTCAGGCGGATGACGGCCGATTCCAAGGCGGCGAGCTTGGCCGGGGCATCCACATGAGTGGCGATATAGTCCGGGACGTTCATCCGCTCGGCCTGAGCAAAGCCGCCAAACTCTCGCCAGAGCTGATCGCCCCAGAACACGGCAAGACTGGTTGCAACCGAGTTATAGCCCCAGCGATGATCCCAGCCCGCCAGCGTCGCGACAGGCTCCGCCAGTGCCGACCGACGGGGATCGCCAGGTGGCAAGCTCTTCCATGCCGCCACGAGGCCGGGCAACAGTCGGGCAAAGGCGGGCAGATAGGGATCATAGGCGGCCCTGCGCAGGCTGTCGGGCGTCCAGTCGCGCTTGCCCGTCAGCAACAGGTCTGCATGGTCACCTCGCGCGTTCGCGCCCGTCTGATCCATATAGCGCGGATAGTCGGCGGCCCTCGGACTATCGGGACCGGCAGAACTCCAGGGCCAGTCATTGGTGTTGTGGACCCAGCCCACCCGTGGATTGGCGACGCTGGGCAGGCTGGCGAGCGGGTGAAGGCCTTGCCAGTCGGTCGCGGGATCGCTGCCATCGACGGGGCGGGTATAGTCGAAGCGGTTGTCCCGCACCGGCATGAATTGCGGCATCAGGAATGCGATCTCGCCCTTGTCGTCGGCGAATAACGTATCATTGGAGGAGTTCGCCTTTCGCTCCGCGATCTTCAGATAGTCGGCCAGATTGGTCGCCTTGGTGCGGAGCCAGCTTTGCTCCAGCGCCGGGACGGGGCGCCACATCAGCGCCGTGGCGATCCACCGACCGTCTTTCGCCGCGACGATCGGGCCATGATGGGTTCGCCACGTATCGAAACGCCGCTCGCCCATGTTGCCATCGGACCTACGGAAGCGGATCGTCACGGCGCGCTGGATGACGGGCCGTGTCTCACGGCCATAGCGATAGGTCCACCCCTTGGGCCCGCGCGTGATCTTCTCGGCGAACTGATCGACATTGTCGACCGTGGACGAGGTATGCATCCAGCCGGTATGCGTATTGAAACCCTGGTAGACAAAGAATTGCCCCCAGGTGCTGGCGCCATAGGCGTTCAGCCCCGTGTCGCTTGTCATCTGCGCTTCGGATCGGAAGTAGAAGCTGGTGTGCGGGTTGATCAGCAGGAGCGCGTGGCCCGCTCGGGTCAACTTGGGAGCAATCGCAATTCCGTTGGACCCGGACGGCTCGCGCGGAACCATTCCCAGTTCCTCGGGGCTGGGCGGCGTCGGCCGGCCATAAAAGCTCTTCAGGTCGGCCAGCGAAATGCGCTCAATGTCGCCGCCGATGCTACCCTCTGTGAAGCTCAACGCCATCCATGGCTCGAACTTGGTCAGGACCTTCGGCTTCGTTTCCGGATGAGTCGCCAGATAATAGTTCAGCCCATCGGCCCAGGCGTCCATGAGCGTTCGCAGCCAAGCGGGACTGGCGGCATATTGCGCCTGTAGCTCCGCCGGATCGACATAAAGACGCTGGCGCAAATCGGCCCAGTTCGCCTCTTCGCCCTCCGCCTCGGCGGTCCGCCCTAGCGCGGTCAGATAATTGGCTTCGATCCGCGCGAAATCATCCTCTGCCTGGGCATAGATCATGCCGAATACCGCATCGGCGTCGCTGTGTCCGCGGACATGGGGGATGCCCCAATCATCTCGGGCGATCGTGACCCGGGCCGCCCGTTCCTGCCAGCGTGTCCGGTCCGGATCGGGCACGGCCGCCGCCGTCGCCAGCATCGTCATGAGGATCAGCGGATTGCGTAAGCGTCGCACGGGCTTATTCATGAACCCAGCTTAGGACGGAGGTAGGATAATGGCCATGCGTTGGCTGACGATCATGGCAACGCTGGCGCTGGGCGGTGCGAGCGCGCCGCCGCCCGACTCTTCTTCCATTCTGCTGCGTCCTGCGGCGATATTCGACGGGGTGGACGGCAGGGTTCATGCCGGGTGGCAGGTGTTGGTCAAAGGCGATCGGATCGTGGCCGTTGGTCCTTCGCTTGTGGCACCGGCGGGCGCTCGGATCATCGACCTCGCAGGCGATACGCTGATGCCGGGGATGATCGAGGGGCATAGCCATTTGTTCCTCCATCCCTATGACGAGGCGAGTTGGGATGATCAGGTGCTCCATGAGCCTCTGGCCCTGAGGACCGCCCGTGCGGTCGCCAATGCGCGAGCGACATTGCGAGCCGGTTTCACAAGTGAGCGGGACCTCGGCACCGAGGGCGCCGGATATGCCGATGTCGGCCTGAAGGCCGCAATCGATCAGGGAATTGTCGAAGGGCCGCGCTTGAGCGTCGCGACGCGGGCAATCGTGGCTTTGGGCGCCTATGGACCAAAGGGATTCGAACCGGGTGTGGCCATTCCGCAAGGGGCCGAGGAGGTATCTGGCACCGAACAGATGGTGGCGGCGGTCCGGCGGCAGATCGCGGCAGGCGCCGACTGGGTGAAGCTCTATGCCGATTATCGTTGGCGCGCGGGCGAGGAAAGCCGCGCGACGCTGAGCATCGATGAAATCAAGGCAGCGGTAGACACCGCGCATGACGCAGGACGCCCGGTGGCAGTCCATGCGGCGACGGCTGAGGGAATGCGAAGGGCGATCGAGGCGGGGGTCGATACGATCGAACATGGCTATGGCGGCACGGTAGCCATCTTTGCGGCGATGGCGGCCAGGAAAATCGCTTTATGCCCGACGCTCGCGGCCGCCGATGCGAGCGCCCGCTATCGCGGCTGGAATGGGAGCGAGCCTGCGCCCGCGAGCGTGCGGATCAGCCGGGAGAGCTTTCGGCGCGCGCTCGCCGCGAAGGTGCCCATCTGCATGGGCGGCGACGTGGGCGTCTTCGCGCACGGGACGAACGCGCGTGAGATGGAATTGATGGCGGCGGCCGGGATGACGCCAGCGCAAGTCTTGATCGCCGCGACTTCGGGCAACGCACGCTGGATGCGTATAGGCGATAGGCTGGGCGCGGTGACGCCCGGATTGCTTGCCGATCTGATCGCCGTCGAGGAAGATCCGACGATCAAGATTGGCGCGATACGATCCGTCCGCATGGTCATGAAGAATGGCAGGGTAATCGCGATCTGATATCGAGGGTCAGCGACGAGCCATAGCCGCTGACTTTTTTGACCTTACCAGACGTGAACGCGCTGCTCGGGCGTCAGATACAGTTTCTGGCCGGGCTCGACCTTGAACGGAGCGTACCATGCATCGAGGTTCCGGACGGTCAGGACACGCCACGGAGCCGGCGCGTGAACATCGGTAGCGATCCGCGCCCGCAGCGCCTTTTCGCGCATCTTGGTCCGCCAGCTTTGGGCAAAGGCCAGGAAAAAGCGCTGATCCCCGGTCAGGCCGTCGATCACCGGTGCGGGCTTGCCGCCAAGCGACGCTCGATAGGCCTCGTAGGATGCCGTCAGGCCGGCGACGTCCGCAATATTCTCGCCCAGTTCCTGTTCGCCGTTCAGATGAAGGCCGGGCAACGCCTCATAGGCGTTATATTGGGCAATCAGTGCCTGACCGGCCCCTTCGAAGCGCTTGAGGTCGGCGGCCGTCCACCAATTGTGCAGCCGTCCGGTGGAGTCGAAGTCGCTGCCGAGATTGTCGAAGCTGTGGCTGATCTCATGCCCGATCACCGATCCGATCGCGCCGTAATTGGCGGCGGCGTCGAACTTGGGATCGAAGTACGGGCTTTCGAGGATCGCGGCGGGGAAGTTGAGCGCGTTCTGAAGCGGCAGGTTGACCGCGTTCACCGTCTGCGGCGTCATCCACCATTCGCTGCGATCGACCGGCTTTCCAAGCTTGGACAGGTGGTAGCGATACAAGGCGAGCCTTGCCCGCTGCGCATTGCCGACCGGATCGTCGGCGCGCACCGTGAATTTGGGATAATTCCACCAATGGTCGGGATAGCCGACGCCGACCTTCAGCACCGCCAGCTTGCGCCGCGCCTCGGCCTTGGTCGCGGGGGCCATCCAGTCGAGCGCGGCAATCCGGCGATCGAAGGCGGCGACGATGTTCGTCACCATCTGTTGGATTTCGTCCTTGGACGACGCAGGGAAGTAGCGCTCGGCATAGATCTTGCCGACCGCCTCGCCCAGTGCGCTGTTGACGGCGGCGATGCCGCGCTTTTCGCGCATCTGCTGGGCGGGCGTGCCGTTCAGCGTGCGGCCATAGAAGCCGAAAGAGGCATCGTCGATCGCCTTGGGCAGCGAACCGGTAACCTGATTGATCGTGTGGAACGCCAGCCAATCCCGCCAGCTTTGCAACGGCTCGCTGGCGACGAGCGCGGACAATTTGGTGATCGCTTCGGGCTGCCAGGCGATGAAGTCCCGCTGGCTCGTGGGAATGCCTGCGGCGCTCCAGAACGCGGCCCAGTCAATTCCCGGCGCGCGCGTATCGAAATCGGTACGGGTCCAGGGATTGTCGCCCTTATGCGCATCCTGGCTGGTAATGATGTCGGTCTGCGCGGCGGCGATCTTCATTTCCAGGGCGAAGACACGATCGGCGCGAGCCTGTGGCTCCGACAATCCGGCAAGCCGCATCAACTCGGTCAGGTAGCCACGATAGGCCGTCCGGATTTCCGCCATTTCGGGCTTGTCGGAAAGATAATAGTCCCGGTCGGGCAGGCCGAGCCCGCCCTGCATCAGATAGGGCACGTTTCGGGTCGGACGGTTCAGGTCCTGGCTGACGAACAGGCCAAACAGGTCGTTGGTGCTGGCATAGTTGTTATTGTTGAAGGGATCGGTGTCGGAGCGCATCGCCGCACCGATGGCGCGGGACAGGCCATGCTTGTCCACGATGGCCGCAATGGCGGCAAGATCGCCCGCGATCGGCTTCAGCCCGCGCGCCTCGATGCCCGTCACGTCGGTGTAGGCGGCATAATAGTCGGCGATACGCTGCTGATCGCTGCCCGGCGCGTCCTTTGCCGAGGCAGCGCCCTTGATGATGGCGGCCGTGCGCCCCTCCGCCCGAAGCGATACGTCGAGGCCGACGCCGATGGAGGAACGGTCGGCCGGGATCTGTGCAGTCTTGGCCCAGGTGCCGTTGGCATAATCGTTGAAGTTGTCACCGGGTTTGACGCTGTCATCCATCAGTGCCTTGTCCACGCCGGGCTGGAGGCCCGTCTGTGCAATGGCGGAGGAAGCAAGCAGGGCAAGGACAGTGGCAAAGCGCTTCATGGGTATCCCGTGATCACAAATATATACCCGATGGAGCCGCCATTGCGCCGGCCAAGTCAAGACCGATAGTATGAACTTCGCTTCATGATCTTCGACGCGAAAGACCCGAAAAAGGCGTTCCTATTCGGCCTTCAACCGGGCATTTCGGATCAGGGTCAGCCGCGGGTCGCGGCAATAGATACAGTCGGCGCCAGTAAAGTGCCGAGCGGCTTTCGCGTCGCCCTTTAATCGCCAATCCAGCCATGCCGTAACGACCTGCGCGGCGACACCGCCATGGGGCTGCATATAGGTGCCGCCATGGCCGACCGGCACATCGACCAATGCGGCGGGAATATGGGTGATGCGCTGGAAATCGTCGCTCCCATTGCCGTGCGCGATGTCGGTCTGGCCGCCCAGCACATATAGGGTCGAGCCATGGAGCCTGGCGAGCAGGGCCTTGTCCGACACGATACCGGGAATGGGATTGGCACCAGCGGGGAAGAAGCCGCTGTTCATGATGACCGATGTTCGCACGCGCGGTTTGGCCGCAACGGATAATGCCTGAAGCCCGCCGCAGCTCCAGCCGGATACGGCTATAGCCTTGGTCGCGATATGCCCGCGAAACGGGCTGCCCTGGCGGCTATTCTCCGCGACCGCCCAATCGATGGCATCGGCCAGCAAATGGGTCGCCGTTTGGACCTGCAATCCACCATTGCCGCCCGGCGAAGGCTTGGCCGCCGCGCTTTTGGGGATGGTGCCCGACGCGATCACCAGATAGCCATGGGATGCGATCTCCAGCAGATGGTTGCGCGACGCAGTACCATCCGCGCCGCATCCACCGTTGCCAAAAACATAGATGCCGAGCTTGTCCCGCCCCAGCGCGCCCAGGTCGGCCGGACGATAAACAACGTGGTCGGGCAGGTCGGCTCGCTCTTCCAATATTGCGGGGAAGCGACCCGTTCCGCGCTCGGTTTCGGCTGGCGCGGCGCTCGCCATCGTCGCAGCGCTCAGGAGCGCAATCGGCGCGAACCGCCAGAGCCAACCGTTCGACATGAGTTTCCTCCCCTTGGCGCCGGCCCGTTCGACGACCGGCGCTCTATCGAACGGAAGGTGATAGAGTTTTGTCCTATTCGCAACAGGTTCGAGGCGATAGCTTAGGCGACAGCTTCCCTTTCGACGGGATGGGGACGCAATGTCACGATCCGCCGTACGTGATCCGGGTCTGTCAGGCGTCGCGAAGGTTTGCCGATTAGATAGCCCTGGACCGCCGTACAACCTTCCCGCGCGACGATGGAAAGCTGAGCCGCTTCCTCGACGCCCTCTGCCAGCACCGGCATGTTCAGCGTCGCGCCCAAGGCTGCTACCGAGCGCAGGATCGATACGGCCTGCTCGTCATGTTCGATCTCGGACACGAACGAAGCATCGAGCTTGATGCGATCGAACGGGAACGATCGCAGCACGTCGAGCGAGGAATAGCCGACGCCGAAATCGTCCAGGGCGATGGCGATGCCCATCGCCTTCAGCGCTCTGAGTTGCTCCAGTGCGAAGCGGCGGTCGTGAATGATGGCGCTTTCGGTCAGTTCTAGGAGCAGGCGTTCGGGCGGCAATCCGCTATCGTTCAGTGCGGACCGCACGGTCTCGATCAGCCGCGGATCGGCCAGATGCATAGGCGACAAATTCACCGAGACCGGATGGCGGTTGGTCCATAAGGCGGCCTCGAAGCAGGCCTGCCGCAATATCCAGATGCTCAGCGGGACGATGTCGCCGCTCTTCTCTGCCAAGGGAATGAACGAGGCTGGCGGGACCATGCCGCGCACGGGATGGTGCCATCGGATCAGCGCTTCGTAACCGCAAATCTCGCCAGTGGTGACGGACGCCTGAACCTGATAATGAAGTTCGAACGCACCTTCATCCAGAGCCGTGCGCAGGTCTACGACGAGTTCACGTCCTTCCCGGACCGCATCGTCCATCTCCGAATCGTAGAAGCAGGGCTCGTTGGAGTGGATGGATTTCGCCCGGTACAACGCAAGATCGGCCTTGGCGAGCAGCGCATCGGCGTCGAAGCCATCGTGTATCGCCAGGGCCACGCCGATATTCGCCCCGATCGATGCGGTGAAACGATCGAAGAGAAAGGGTGCGCTGCAAACCGCAGTCAGCCGGGCGAGGAAGTCCTCGAGATCGACGGGCTCATTATAGGAAATCACCGCCGAAAACTCGTCGCCGCCCAACCGGGCGATACACTCGCCGGGTTTCAACATCGCCGTCATCCTCGTCGACAAGGCGACGAGCAGCTGGTCTCCCGCCTGGTGGCCATAGGTGTCGTTGACGACCTTGAACCGCGACAAGTCCATCATGATGACGGCCATGCAGGGATAGCCGTCCTTAATGAGAAAGCGTCTTTCCAATTCCTCAATGAAGCACATCCGGTTCGGGAGATCGGTCAGACTGTCATGCATCGCCAGATAGCGAAGACGACGATAGGTTTCGGACTGGGTATGGCCGTCGATCAGTGCGCTGATCGCCGCGCAACCGACGATGATGCCGGTCGCCACGGTCGTCGTCGTCGCGAGCGTGACCATGGTGAGATCGGACAGGCCGTGACCCAGCTTCAGGACCGTGATGCTCATCGCGGTCATCCCGGTGAAGTGCAGCGCCGCCACGGCGGCGCTGAGCAGGCATACGGCGTTGGCATTTCGCCATGCGCTCCGCCCCGTCAGCACATGAAAGGAAAGGGCGGCCAGACCACTCGACAGCAACGCCGAGGCGGCGACGTAATTCCAATTCCAGGTGACGATGCCGTCGACGCGGTACGCCGACATGCCGATATAGTGCATGACGGTTATGCCAAGGCCAATGACGGCACCTCCCAGGGCGCCCGCCCATCGACGTCGATGAGCCGCCAGAGCCAGGCCGGGCATGGCAATGCCGATCACCGCCAGAAGCGAGGATAGCGTCAGGATCGGGTCGAGGATGACAGGTGCTGTCGTTCGGAACGCCATCATTGCGACGAAGTGCGTTGCCCATACCATCGTTCCAGCCCCCACCGACGTCAGGGCGATCCAGCCGAAGCGACGATAGGAGGAGGACGCCCTAACCCGGTTGAACAACTGTACGGTGGCGATCGAACCGGTCAGGCAGATCAGCAGGGCCATTCCGACGAGTCGCAGATCATGCTGCTGGACGGTGCAGAGGACGACATCGATCATGCGACGCCCCCAATTCTGAGCAGGTCCGCACGCGCTTCCAGGGCGGCCGCGCCCTGCCGGCCGAGGGCGAGAAGATAGGCCTTCTGGTCAGCCGATGCGGGTTTGCGTTCCCGCGTGTCGAGCACACACAGCGCCCCGACATCGATTCCGCTGCGCACCCGCAACGGGACGCCGATATAGTAGCGGATATGGGGCGCGCCCGTCACCGCAGGCAGGGAGGCAAAACGGGAGTCGCCGCAGGGATCGCAGACTTCCAGAGTGTCGGGCCGATCGAGCGCGAAGTTGCAAAAGCTTCGGTTGCGGGGATGGCATGCGACATCCACACCGTGGCACGCCTTGAACCATTGTTGATCGGCATGGATCAGCGAAAGCAGGGCCAGCGGCGCATCGAACGAACTCGCCGCCGCCGAGACGAAGCGATCGAACGACGCCTCGGGTGGGGTCCCCAAAATGCTCAAGGCATGCACGGCGTGGGAGCGTCGCCGCTCCTGGAACAGGCTTTTGAGCATCGTCTCTCGTACGCAATCGTTATATGCCCATTTTGGTCGCATCAAAGCCTTAAGAAATCGTGCTTTCCCCGAAACATGTTAAGCGAGCGACGTTTCGCAAAACGGGATAGCGTCCGTTTTCACGTCAAAGCATTTGCTCTGGGGCGGCGCTTATCGGTTCGCCGAAGCGACCACCGCTCTCGTAACGTCCCCCATCAGCCGCATCCGTGCGGGGATGGGTTGTCGCGTGCTGCCGATCATGACTGCGACGGCATAACGATGACCATCCGGCGCGACCAGCAGACCGACATCGTTATAGCCGGTCGCGAGGTTGCCCAACTCCTGGCCCGTTCCCGTCTTGTGCGCCAACATCCAGCCGGGACGAAGGCCGGACTTCAGGCGGAGCGGGCCGGTCTTGCTCGACCGCATCAGCGTGAGCAGTGAATTGGTCGATCGCGGGGTCAGCAGCTTGCCCTGCGCCAGCAGGGACAGGCCGAGCGTCACGCCGCTGGCCGATGCACCGTCCATCGGGGCCGCGAGATAGCGACGCAGCGCCTTGTCGCGGGCTTCAAAGCTCATGGCGGCACGAGCCTGCAGAAAGCCCCAACCCCCGGCCCATTCCGGCCGCCATTCCAGCCCGGCGGTTCGCGCCTGCAACACGCGCTCGCCAGGACCGAATTTCACGCCGGCGATACCCTTTCTGGCGAGCATGCGGTTGATCGCGCTTGGGCCGCCAACCTTCCAGAGAAGGACGTCGTTGCAGGTATTGTCACTGCGTGTCATCGCGCCGCGCAGCAGTTCGCCGATCGTCGTCCGATAACCGGTCTTGCCGATGAGCGCGCGGATCGGTTGATGGAAAACGGTCAGGTCGGACCGGGTGACTGTGACGGGATCGGACAGAGACAGGTCGCCGCGATCCACCGCGTCCATGACGGCGATAGCGACCCAAAGTTTGCTGACGCTCTGCTGGGGGCGGGGGCGATCGCCTTCCCACGCCACCACCCAGCCTTCGTCGATGTCGCGAACGCTGATCCCAACCTCACCGTTGAAGCCAGCGCCGAGCGCCTGAATGACATTCAACAGGTCAGCGGACGGCTGCGGCCGAACCGGGGCGGGTCGAGTAACCGGAGCGGCCGGTCTGACGGTCTGCACCGTGATGGGAACGGGTGCTGCGGGCGGCACAGGCCGCTGTACGGTGGGAACGCAAGCGGACAACAAGGCCGCGCCGGCGATCAGCACGGCCGTGCCCAATGACGATGGAAGTGACAACGGAACGTCCCTTTTTTGCGGGTTTGTAGCGGAGCGGTCATGGGGCGGCACCCGACCGGACGGGATATTCGACGCGCCTGACGCACCGCTCATCGGGAAATTATCTGGCTGGGAACCTATGGCCTCGGGATCGCTTGCTTTCCCAAACAGCGAAAGGCGGTTCCATGTCTTCTTCTACGCCGATCTGGTTCATCACGGGCTGTTCGACCGGCTTCGGTCGCGAATTGGCGAAACTCGTTCTCGAACAGGGCAAACGCGCCGTCATCACAGCCCGGCGGCTCGGCGACGTCGTGGATATCGTCGAGGGCTATCACGATACGGCCTTGGCGCTGGAACTGGATGTCACGAACGGCGCCCAGATCGCCGCTGCGGTGGCGGCGGCTTCAGATCGGTTCGGCGGCATCGATATTTTGGTGAACAACGCCGGCTATGGCTATCAGAGCACGATCGAGGAGGGCGAGGATCGTGCGATCCGGGCCCAGTTCGACGTAAACGTCTTCGGCCTGTTTGCGCTGACGCGGGCCGTCCTGCCGATCATGCGGAGTGCGCTCCGAGGGCACATCATCAACATCACGTCGGTGGCTGGGCTCGTCGGATTTCCGGCTTCGGGCTATTATGCCGCATCCAAACATGCGGTCGAGGGTTGGTCGGACTCGCTCGCCGCCGAGGTTCAGCCGCTGGGCATCCATGTCACCTGCGTCGAGCCCGGGCCATTTCGCACCGATTGGGCCGGACGCTCGCTGCAGCAGACGCCGAGCCGGATCGAAGACTATGCGGAGACGGCGGGCAAGCGTCTGGCGAGCACGCGTGAGATCAGCGGCTCGCAAGCGGGTGACCCGGTTCGCGCCGGCCAGGCGATAACGGCGATCACCGAAGAGAAAGAACCGCCCCGTCACCTCGTCCTTGGCAAATGGGGCTATGATGCCGTCACCGACAGGCTGAAGCACCGCACGGCGGAAATCGAGGCCAATCGGGAACGAAGCCTGAGCGCGGACTATCCGACCAACTAAGCGTTCCGTCCAGAGACAAGCTGCCCGAACCAAGTCGAAAGGGTGTTACGCGACGCGGCACAGCGATCGAGCGTTGCTATCTCTCCACGCTTCGGCCTTGGTGAGAGCGGGCTGGTCGTCCACGTCGATCCAATCGACATCGGTGCAATCCAGCGTCCATGCCGCGTTGCGCGCTGCGAGGGCGCGCATTCCTTCGGTCAGCGAGGGGGCCTCGAGTCCGTGCAGAGCCTGGAAAAGGCCGCTTCCGATCGCAAAGACGCCAGTGTCGAAACAGTCATAGTCGGTCAGGCCCTTGCCGATCGCGACGATCCGCGCGCCTTGGGTCCGGACGCAAGTCACGTCCTCCAGATCGACCCAGTCGCTGTCGATGCGCCGATCGATGGCCAATCGGGCCCCGCCGCCCGTACCCGCAGTGGCGGTACGGCGGTAGAGTTCGGGATCGGCCAGATGATCGCACATCGCCAGCAAGGCGTCCTGGCCGCCGATCAACGGTTCGGCCGCCAGGACGGACACGCCATTCGGCTTGCGATAATCCGCGACCCGCACCGTCTCGACCGCGATCGGCCAATTCACGCTCGCGAGGTGGCGTTCGATGCTGTCGGCACCATAGCCGAGCACCACCACCGCACGCCGCAATCCCGCCTCCGCCAGGCCGTGCAACGCATGATCGATCAAGGCGCGATCGCCGACGCGGCAGAGCGGCTTGTAGGGAGCAGCGGAGCGAAGGCGACTGCCTTCGCCCGCGGCGAGCAGGATTGCGGTATCGATCACCTTATTGCAGCGTGATGAAGTCTTCGACCGCCTGCGCGGCGAGATCGTCGGTCATCTGCGTGCGCGGGTGCTTGCAGAAATAGGCCGATGCCGCGTCGATCGGGCCGGACAGGCCACGGTCCTTGGCCAGCTTGGCGCAACGGATCATGTCGATGGCGACGCCCGCGCTGTTCGGGCTGTCCTCGACCGAGAGCCGCAGTTCCAGGTTCATCGGCACGCCGCCGAACATCGCGCCTTCCATGCGCAGGAAGCAGACCTTGTTGTCATTCTGCCACGGCACATAGTCGGACGGACCGATATGGACGTTCTCGTCTTCCAGACGCTCGGCGGCGACGGACTGCACCGCTTCGGTCTTCGAGATCTTCTTGGAGGCGAGGCGGCGGTGGTTCGACATGTTGAGGAAGTCGGTGTTGCCGCCGGTGTTGAGCTGATAGGTGCGTTCCAGCTTGACGCCGCGCTTCGCGAACAGATCGGTCAGCACGCGGTGAACGATGGTCGCGCCCAGCTGCGCCTTGATGTCGTCACCGATGATCGGCACGCCGGCGGCCTCGAACCGTGCCGCCCATTCGGGATTGCTGGCGATGAAGACCGGGATGTTGTTGACGAAGGCGACGCCCGCCTCCAGCGCGCATTCGGCGTAGAACTCGCTCGCCTTCTGGCTGCCGACCGGCAGATAGTTCATCAGCACGTCGGTGTTGGATTCGCGGAGCGCGGCGACGACCTCTTCCTTGGTCGGCTCGGGCGCGTCCGCCAGCAGGAAGGTGCGATCGTCCTGATATTCGGCCATATGCTCGGCCACGCCGTCCAGGACCTTGCCCATACGCACGGTCGCGCCGGTGGTCTCGATCGTTTCGCAGAAGATCGCGGTGCAGTTGGGCTTGGCGAAGATCGCCTCGGCCACATCCTTGCCCACCTTGCGCTTGTCGACGTCCCAGGCCGCGACGACCTTGATGTCGCTGGGGCGATAACCGCCCAGATCCCAGTGCATCAGCCCGATCGTCTCATTGGCGCCATCGCGATAGTGCGACAATCCTTGAACCAGTGAGCTGGCGCAATTGCCGACGCCGACCACGGCGATATTGATGCTCGTCATTGGGTGTTCATGTCCTTCGAGTGGATCATAGATGATGAAAAGGGCCGGGCGTCGGCTGGGATCAGGCGTCGCTCGACGCGCCGGTGCCACACCAGTCCGGTAAGCAGGATCAGGGTCAACGGCCCGAGCTCCACCCACCAGAACCAGCGGGGATCGCCCGCCAGACAGGCCAGGAAAATCGTATAGACGCGGACATTGGCGCTCAGCAGGCTCATCAACCGCATCGGCGGAGTCGATGCACGGCCATAAACCAACGCGAGCGGCATAGGATCGGACTCGCGCCCCAGGACGGCGTCGAAGCGGCGCGCAAAGCGTTCCAGCGTAGCGGCGACATGGTCGTAACACCGGACCAGGGGATTGCGGCTGACCGGCAAGGGCGGGGACGCGGCAATGCCCTTGCACCGACGATGGAACCGCGCCCGCTCGCTTTCGTAGAAGTTCGACTGGACGGCATGAGCTGCACCAGCCGCGACCGCCAGTGCCCAGCCGCCCACCGTCCCGATCGACCATGCGAGCGAAACATAGATCAGCGCGAACACGCCATGGTCGCACAAGCCGTCCAGCGCCCGTCCCAGCGCACTCGCAGTGCCCGTCGCACGTGCGATCATGCCGTCCAGTCCATCGGCGATCAGCCAGCCGATGGACAGGATGAGACCGCAAAGGACGAAGCGCCAATCTTGCCATTGCGCATAGCTGAGAGCGGCCAGCGCCCCCAGGATCAGGCCGCCGACCGAAACCATATTCGCCGACACACGGCGGGCAATGAACCAGGGCAGCAGCGAATAGGCTGCTGGGTGTACGATCCAGAGATTGGTCGGATCCTCGATCCGGCGATCCCGCGACCGGTCCGGTGGAGGACGTGTCATGCGGTTGCCACATACAGCGCGTCGTCAATGTCCGGCAAGCGGTTTGCCAATTCGAGGCGATAAAAAAGAGCCGATGGCGTCGCTTTTGTTCCCGAGCGTCCGCATGGTTTCACTTCGTGCGCCGGGCGGGGTGATCGGGCCACGGTCTTCGCCCCCAATCAATGGCTTGCGCGCCGATCTCCTCGCGATAGCTTGAGGTGACATGACAGAAGGGGGAATTATGCGTGGCTTGATGCTGGGGTTGGCCGTCATGGCGTGCGCGGCGGCGCAGCCGGTCGCGGCGCGATCGGTCAAGGTCGAGGAGGTGTCGATCGACCAGTTGCAGACGATGATGTCCAACGGTCGCGCCAGCAGCGTCGATATCACCCGCGCCTATCTCGCGCGGATCGCGGCCATGGATCGCAGGGGACCGACATTGCGCAGCGTCATCGCCATCAACCCTGATGCGCTGGCCCAGGCCCGCGCCCTGGACGCAGAGCGTCGCGGGGGCAGGGTGCGGGGGCCACTGCATGGCATACCCATCCTGATCAAGGACAATATCGAGACCGCCGACAGGATGGCGACCACCGCCGGAAGTCTCGCGCTGATCGACAATGTCACCGGTCGCGATGCACCGGTCGTCGCCATGCTGCGTCGGGCGGGGGCGGTCATCCTGGGCAAGACGAATCTTTCCGAATGGGCCAATATTCGCTCGACCCATTCGATGAGCGGCTGGAGTGCCGTCGGCGGGTTGGTCCGCAATCCCTATGGTCTGGATCGCACCGCGTGCGGCTCGTCCTCGGGGTCGGGGGCGGCCATTGCGGCGAGCTTCGCGGCAATCGCGGTCGGCACGGAGACGGATGGGTCGGTGGTCTGTCCCTCCTCAGTCAATGGGCTGGTCGGTTTCAAACCCTCGATCGGCCTTGTCAGCCGCACCCATGTCGTGCCGATCAGCCACAGCCAGGATACACCCGGCCCCATGGGCCGTAGCGTCCGCGACGTCGCGTTGATGCTGTCGGCCATGGTCGGGAGCGATCCGGCCGATCCGACAACCGTGAAAGCGGCCCCCCGCGATTACACGGCAGGGCTTTCGACCAGTGCGCTGTCCGGAATGCGCGTCGGGGTAATCCGGCCCAAGTCCATGTCGGATACGCTTTCGGCGCGATACGATCAGGCACTGGAAACGCTCAAATCGGCGGGCGCCGTCCTGGTCGAGGTCAGCGTCCCCGAGCTCAAGGGGCTGGGAGAGGCCGAACAGACCGTCTTGATGACCGAACTCAAGGCTGATCTGGACGCTTATCTTGCCACCACGCCTCCCGCCGTGAAGACTCGGACGCTGGATCAGGTCATCGCGTTCAACCGTGCCCATGCGGCGGAAGAGATGCCGTTCTTCGCGCAGGAACTGTTCGAGCAAGCCGCCAAGACACGGGGCCTTGACGATCCGGCCTATCTCGCGGCCCGGCAGCAATCGCTTCGCCTGGCGGGTAAGGACGGCGTGGACGCGATGCTGAAGGCGGCGGGCGTTCAGATACTGGTCGAGCCGACCTATGATGCCGCCTGGCTGAGCGACCCCATCTATGGCGATCAATATAGCGGGCCGTCGGCATCCGAGCTGCCCGCGGTGGCGGGCTATCCCCATCTGACCGTGCCGATGGGGCTGGTTCGTGGCATGCCCGTTGGCCTGTCCTTCATCGCGACGAAGGATGCCGATGCGGTCGTCCTGGGTGCGGGCTATGCCTATGAGCAGCGAGCCAAGGCCCGGCAGGCGCCGCACTATCTGCCGCAAACCGATGCGGGCAAGGGTCTGGACGGTCGGCAAGCGACATAAACGGTAAAGGCCCCGGCGAAAACCGGGGCCTTTGTTAATCGAGCGGGACCGGCCTTAGAAGGTGCCGCGCAGACCGATCAGGAACTGGCGACCCGGCTTATACTGGGTGAAGGTCGCATTTTCGAACTGGAAGTAGGAGCGCAACGTCGCATTGGTGAAGTTGGCGACGTTGATGGTCAGCTGCGGCGCGCCCGGAATGCCGAAGATCTTGTCCAGGTCGAACGCCGACGAGAAGTCATAGGTGGTATAGTCGGTCCCGAACAGCGCGGCGGCGGGAATGCCGTTCTGCGCCGCGCCGCTGTTCTGCGATCCCTGACGCGAGGTGGTCGCGACGCGCAGCATCACGCCGTTTTTTTCGTAATAGCCCGTGATGTTGTAAGTGAAGGGCGCCACACCGAAAGCGATGGCCGGTCCGTCGCTCCGCTGGTCGACGATCGTGGCGTTGGCGTTGAAGCCGAAGCCGGTGATACCGATGGCGCGGGTCAGGAAGTCGAGCGGCTGAACCCACTGGAATTCCAAGCCGTTGATGGTCAGCTTGTTGGGCACGTTGACCTGCGACGTCACCTGTACCTGCGCCTGGCTGGGCCCGCCACGTGCGTCGATCGCGATCTGCTGCGTCGGGTTCAACGTGTCATAGGTAATGCCGTACTGGCCCAGGTTGGAGAAGGGCACGGTATTGATCGCGGTGGTGGTGAAACCCTCGATCGACTTGCGGAAGGCATTGAAGCTGATGACGCCTTCGCGTCCGGTATAATATTCGAAGCCAAGGTCGAGATTGGTCGACAGATAGGGCGCCAGCGCCGGGTTGCCGATAGACGCCTGATCCGCCGATGGCGCGCCGAAATTGACGCCGGGCAACTGGGCTGAGGGATCGGGCCGGGTCATGGTGCGCGATCCGGCAACGCGCACGACCGCATGCTCGCCGACGTCATAGGCGAACGTCGCGGCGGGCAGCCATTCGGAATAGACGTTCCGCGTTTCGGCGATATTGACGATATTCGGATAGCGGCTGCCATCGGGCAGCGATCCGCCACCGGCCGGCGAATTGCGTGGATCGGGAAGCGAGACGCGACCCGAAATCATCTGAATCGTGTTGACGTAGCGGACGCCGACATTGAAGCGCAGCGTGTTGCCGCCCAGCTCCTGTGCGCCGTTGATCGTCGCGAACGCCGACTTGACGACCTCGCGAATGAAGCCACCGCTGGCTCCGGTATTCGCACCGCCGCTCTCCGGCGCATTGTCGTGGAAATAGTTGTAGTTGCTCGCCGCGGCGAAGGCGGGCCAGTTGACGGTGACGAAGCCGGCAGGCCCCGGCATCAGATAGGTGGGCGCAAGGTTGTTGGGGATCAGCGATCCGCCATAGCTGACCGGACCGCTCATACCCGCGGTCGATCCCGTGCCATATCCCGGATAGGTGGGATAACCCGCTGGCGCTGCGCCAGGGGCATTCAGGCCGGTGCAGGGCGGCTGCGAATTGGGAGAGGGGACCGCGACATTCGGATTGTTGCCGCAGACCGCATTTTGCCAATATTGGCTGTTGTCGAAGCCGCGAATGCGGCGCGACGTATCGTCATAGGCGCCACCGACCTTCAGATTGAGCGCGGTGTCGCCCCAGGTCAGGTCGCCGCGGAAACCTTTGTTGATATTCAGGCGGCGCTCGTCCTGCAAATTGACGCGGCTGCCTGCATTCCAGCCGAAATTCTTAGGATCGTTCAGGTCCAGCGCGCTGGTGATCGTCGGAATACCGCCATTGTTGGAATAGGTCACGGTGTTGCCGACGCCCAGCGGCGTGGTCATCCCGACGGTCGGGCTTTCCCGGTGGAAGGTCGAGCGCGCATAATTGCCCTGGAAGTTCAGCTTCAGCTTGTCGTTGATCTCCCATTCCCCGCCCGGATTGACGCTCCAGAGGTGGGTCGTTTCGGTATAGGGGCGAAATTCGTTGAAGAACTGGACGTTGGCGAAGGTGCCGCCGGTGACCGTACAGCCAGCGCTGCAATCCGCCTTGTCGAACGTCAGATTGGTCGGGATGATCGCGCCGTTGCGAACGATCCACGCCATATTTTCTCGCGTCAGTTCGTTCTGCTTATAGCCGTACAGCCCGTCGATATAGAAGCGCAGCGTATCCGACGGCCGATATTCGGCGCTGACGATCGCGTTCACGCGGTCGCGCGGGCCGCGAATGCTGGTAACGCGACCCAGGCGCGGCAATAGTCCGTTGTCGATCTGCTGGATCGTGGCGCCTGGATTATTGGCCAGCAGAAAGGCCCTGTCGATCGTCGTGCCCGCCACCAGTCCGGCGCCGGCCCCCTGCGGGACCACCGCCGGGATCGTCCAGTTGCCGCCGCCTGTGCTGTTGCAGCCGCTCGTCGCACCGCATTGGGCGGCCGTCAAAGCGGGATTGGTGTAGCCGATCGTCTCGAACCCGCGCGTATCGGTAAAGATGCGCTGCGCCGACACGCCTGCCAGAATGCCGAAGCTTTCGTTCCGCCAGCTTCCGATCAACGAACCGCGCGCGCCGATGCGGTCTTCGGGCGTCTGCTTGGTGCCCTGGATGTTATAGGCGACGAACGATGTCTGGCGATCGAAGGGCCGGGCCGAGCGGAGGTCGATATTGCCCGCAGCACCGCCTTCGAGCAGGTCGGCCGTATAGCTCTTGTTCACGGTCAACTTGGTGAACAGGTCGGTCGGAAAGAAGCTGAGATCGACCGAACGGTCAGTGCCTTGCGCATCGGTCGCGCCCGAGGACGCCACCGCGATCGGAGCGCCGTTCAGCGTGACGTTGGTGAAGTTCGATCCCAGTCCACGGATGGCGACGTTGGTACCTTCGCCCGTCACATCGCGCGTGATCGTCACGCCCGGAATACGGTTGAAGGACTCGGCGATGTTGGTGTCCGGGAACTTGCCGATATCCTCGGCGAAGATCGAGTCGGTGAAACCGGTCGAGGCGCGCTTGGCGTTGGTCGACTTGGCAAGACTGGAGCGATAGCCGGTGACGACGATGTCTTCGCTCGTCGTGCCCTGCGTCTGATCCGTCTGGGGCGGGGGGCTGACCGCCGGGCCATTGTCCTGTCCATCGGCTGGGGCCTGTTCCTGCGGCGGGGGAACGGCCTGCGCCAGAGCCGTGGACGCGGTCATCGCGCCGACCGCCGTGGCACACAGCAAGGTGAAGCGGCGCAGGCGGACGTTGGGCGTCGTTTTCATGGCAAATCCTCTCTGTCGACCCGCTGCCGTTCGTTGCGGCATGCGAGGATATTGGAATGATGATGAAGATGGTCGGGGGCTGCGGCGCTCAGGCGGTCGAGCAGCAACGGCGAAGGGTGGCGCGATGCTCGCAGGATGATCGGGCGGCAGCCATAAGCCCCGAACAGGACGTGGCGCCTGATCGCCTTCGACGCGCTATTGCCTTGGAAACCATTCCGCTTCCCCTCAAGACCGTCTGATGCGGTTTTACTGATAGCGCTATCGATACGCCTATTGGTTAGTAAGTCAAACGCAAATTGGTTAGGCCGGAATGGATGAACGGAAATTCATGGCTTATGCCTCGTGTCCCACCGCGATTCTCGAAAGGTGGCAACACTTTCCTCAATGATGCCCGCGGCAGTAATGAAATCGAATGCAGATCGGCCCGACCAGATTGGCTATGCAGCGCCTTTGGCCGCAGTCGAGATCGATCCGGCTATCCATCGCGCCGTTTAATCCGCATCGGCACAACAGCTTAATGGGCTTGTCCAGGCGCATGCGGATACTGCTGTGCTTTGTACCATGCCAGATCATGCTCGGGTGGGCGCACACCCGCTGGCAGCGGGAGGTGATTGACCGACATCCAATAGGCCAGGCTGGCATCGCGCCACCATTGGGCTTCACGATTCTGGATGGCGAGATAGGTCGCCGTTTTCTGCCACCGCTCGGCATCGATCTTGTCCCGCAGGCCGCCCCATTGCTTCTGCATGTTCGCAACATAGGCAACGCCGCGATCATAATGGGCCACCAAATCCTCCCACAGAGACCGCCCGTCCGCCATGCGGTACGTCCACGGCAGATGATGGAACCATAGCAGCATCGCCTCTGGCGTCGTTCCCGGCTTGGCAAATATCCGGGCAACCGGACCGGCATATTGTCCGACGGCGTTGCTGCCCGACGCGGTACGGTCGAACCCGATCCCGGCGGCATCGGCACGGTGATAATAAACGGGGTTCCATTCCGGACGAGCCAGTTCGGAAACCCAGGGCCCGGGACCATAATGATGGCCGGTCGCCATCAGATGCGCCAGCCCCAAGGCGCCGGTATAGTCCACTACCGCCTCACGCGATCCCATCATCATCGTGGTGACCGTATCGATCACCTGACGGTCCGGGCCGAAGGTCTGCGCGGCCCAGTCGCGCGCGATTGCCTCCGCAGAAAGGTCAGGATCCCAGGCAAGGCGGCCAAAGGCGTACCAGTTCGCCTGGTTAAAGGTCGATCCGCTCCAATCGCGATCGCGCCCGATATTGGCGACGCCTGCCATACCGGTAAGCTTATGGTGTTCCGCCTCGCCGTCGACCACATCGGCCACCGTCTCTCCAGGACGGTGGCCCGTCCTGGCGTCCAGGACCTCGGTGAACAACGGCCCGAGATACGCCAGATGCGTCGCGAAGCCGAGATATTCCTTGGTGATCTGGAATTCGATCATCAGCGGCGTGCGGGGCATCGCGCCGAACAGCGGGTGGAATGGCTCGCGAGGTTGGAAGTCGATCGCGCCGTTCTTCACCTGTACTAGGACATTGTCGGCGAATTTGCCATCAAGCGGTTTGAACTCGGAATAGGCTTGCTTGGCACGATCCTCCGGATCGGTTTCCGCATAGACGAAGGCCCGCCACATCACGATGCCGCCATGGTCGCGCACCGCAGCGGCCAGCATATTGGCACCATCCGCATGGCTGGCGCCATAATCGCGAGGGCCCGGCTGCCCCTCGCTATTGGCCTTGACCAGAAAGCCGCCAAAGTCGGGTATAGCACGGTAGATTTCGTCCGCCTTGGCCCGCCACCATGCCGCAACTGCGGGATCACGCGGGTCGGCTGTCTTTAGTCCGCCAAGTTCGATCGGGGCCGAAAACCGGACCGACAGATAGACGCGAATGCCCCAGGGGCGGAATATATCGGCCAACGCCGCCGCCTTGGCGATATAGGGTGCGGTGAGGCTGTCGGCCTTTGCGTTGACGTTGTTCAGGACCGTGCCATTGATCCCGATCGACGCATTGGCGCGCGCATAGTCGGTGTAACGAGGATCGCGAAAATCGGGGAGCGTCCACCAGTCCCAGAGCGACTGCCCCGCATAGCCGCGCTCGACCGAACCATCCAGATTGTCCCAATGGTTGAGGACGCGCAGTTTGACCTTGGGGCTGGATCGCAGGTCGATCGAAGCAGCGGAACCGCCGGTGTTCAGGTGACGGATCAACGCGAAAGCGCCGTAAAGTGTGCCCCGATCGCTATTCCCCGCAACGAGTATCACCTTCCGCCCATCGAGTGTCACGCTGCGGATGAGATAGCCTTCATCTCCCAGCCCCTTAAAGTTCAGGCCTAGCATTTTGAGGGAGGGGCTTGAGGCGGTAGCGACGACGACCGGCGGCGCGTTGGGTGAGAGCGCACGGCGAAGTTCACGCTCCGCGAGCATCAGCGTGGCGGAGTCGCCTAACCGGTTTACATTTATCTGTCGGACCGATGAAGTGGCTGGCTTCAGCCAAAGCGCGTAACCATCCTCCGCTGATGCGGGCAATGGCACCGTCATCAATGGGATAGACAGAGCCCCCAGCCATATGCGCACTCTGTTCATGCCATACTCTCCCGATGCGCCGCCAATTGACAAGCTGGCGCTTGGCCATCAGGGTACCGCTATCAGACCAATTGGCAAGTCGATTAAACGGCTTTTGGACAGAGGAGGGGTGCCATGGCCCGCAGACCGGATACTGCTCACGCGGCAGTTGCGCTGGTAGCGCCCGAACCTGCGCGCGTATCGGCTCCTCATTCCGATTGGACCCATCATTCGGCGGATCGCGCCCCACGATCGATCGCTTTCGACTTCGTCTGAAGGACCCCGCATGCCCAAGATCATCGCCGCCCGCCTGATCGTCACGTCGCCGGGCCGCAATTTCGTCACACTGAAGATCGAATGCGACGACGGTACGACCGGGCTGGGGGATGCGACCCTCAACGGGCGCGAACTCGCGGTGGCAAGCTATCTGGAGGACCATGTCCTACCTTGCCTGATCGGGCGCGACGCGCATCGGATCGAGGATATCTGGCAGTATCTCTACAAGGGTGCCTATTGGCGTCGCGGCCCCGTGACCATGACCGCGATCGCGGCCGTCGACATGGCGCTGTGGGACATCAAGGGCAAGGTCGCGGGCCTCCCCGTCTATCAGTTGCTGGGGGGTGCCGCGCGTGACGGATGCCTGGTCTATTGTCATGCAAACGGCACCACGATCGAGGACACGATCGCCACGGCGATCCGACACCGCGACGAAGGGTATCGCGCCATCCGTCTGCAATGCGGCGTGCCTGGCCTGGCGTCGACCTATGGTGTCGCAAAGTCGGGGCAGCGCTACGAGCCGGCCGACGCCGATCTGCCGAGCGAAAGTGTCTGGTCGACAGAAAAATATTTGCGGATCGTCCCGGAGCTCTTCGCCGCCGCGCGTGAGGCCTTGGGGTGGGACGTCCATCTGCTGCACGATGTGCACCACCGCCTCACGCCGATCGAAGCGGGGCGGCTCGGCAAAGACCTCGAGCCCTATCGCCCCTTCTGGATCGAGGATGCCACACCGGCGGAAAATCAGGACTCCTTCCGCCTGATCCGCCAGCATACGACGACGCCGATCGCCGTTGGGGAGGTGTTCAATTCGATCTGGGACGCCAAGCATCTGATCGAAAATCAGTTGATCGATTATATTCGCGCCACGGTCGTCCATGCGGGGGGCATTACCCATTTGCGGCGGATCGCGGGGCTTGCCGACCTGTATCAGGTGCGTACCGGCTGTCACGGCGCGACCGATCTGTCGCCCGTGACCATGGCGGCCGCGCTGCACTTCGGCCTGTCGGTGCCGAACTTCGGCATTCAGGAGCATATGCCCCACACGGACGAGACCGATGCGGTCTTCCCGCATCATTATCGGTTCGAGGATGGCATGATGCATCCCGGCGATGCGCCCGGCCTGGGTGTCGCAATCGACGAGGAACTGGCGGCGACCTATCCCTATAAACGGGCCTATCTGCCGGTGAACCGGCTTGAGGATGGTACGCTGTGGAGTTGGTAAGATGAGCGACCTGACCCAAGCCGCCGCGACCGCGCCAGAAACTGCCGTCCACGCCGTTCCGCCGCCACGCGGCCGGATCCGTTGGGTCATTTGCGGCCTGCTCTTCGCGGCGGTCGTGCTCAGCTATATCGACCGGTTGGTGTTGGGCGTGCTCAAGCCGCAGCTGACCGCGCTCTACGGCTGGACCAATAGCGGCTATGGCGACATCACCGGCTATTTTCAGGTCGCCTATGGCTTAGGCTTTCTGTTGTTCGGCTGGCTGATCGACCGGATCGGGCCGCGTGCCGGTTATCTGCTGGCGATGGGCGCATGGACGGTCGGGCATTTCGCCCAGACACTTGTCACCTCGACCACTGGGTTCGCGCTGGCTCGTATCCCGCTGGCCTTTGGCGAGGCGGGGACATTTCCGTCCGCTCTCGCCGCCGCATCGCAATGGTTTCCGAAGAAGGAGCGGGCACTGGCGATCGGCATCTTCAATGCTGGCGCCAATGTCGGTGCGGTGGTCACGCCGCTTCTCGTGGGCTTCCTTATCGCCGATATGGTGCTCGACTGGCGCTGGGCGTTCATCATCACCGGGCTCTTCAACCTCATCTGGCTGACCGCATGGTGGCGGCTCTATCATCCCCCTCACGCCCATCCGCGCATCACGCCGGAGGAACGCGCCTGGATCGAAGCCGAGCCGGTCGAAACGTCGGGTCGCGCGGGCTTTCTGACGGTGATGCGCCACCGCGAATCCTGGTCCTATATGACGGGCCGCTTCCTGATCGATCCCGTCTGGTGGACGTTCCTGTTCTGGCTGCCGGACTTTTTCCATAGCCGCTATGGCTATGACCTGAAGAGTTTCGGACCGCCGCTCGTTGCCATCTATATCATGGCCGATGTCGGGGCGATCGTCGGTGGCTGGTATTCGTCGCGCCTGCTCAAGCGCGGGGCCGAGACAGGGTGGGCCCGCAAGCGCGCGATGTTCGCCTGCGCTTTGTTCGCCCTCCCGGTCATGTTCGCCGCACAGGCGAGCAGCATCTGGATCGCCGTGGCGATGATCGGCCTGGCCTGTGCCGCGCATCAGGGCTTCTCGACCAACCTCTTTGCGCTGCCGGGCGATCAGTTTCCGCGCTACGCCCAAGGCACGCTGATTGGCCTGGGTGGCTTTGCCGGGGCGACGGGCGGGTTCATCGCGTCCAAGGCTTTGGGCGTGCTGCTGGACCGCGTGGGGAGCTATCAGCCTTTCTTCATCGCGTGCGGCGTCGCCTATCTCTTCGCACTGCTCGTCTTCCAGTTGCTCAATCCCCGTTATCGCAATGTGCAGATAGCGGACAGGTGACGTCCTTTCGATGGGATGCGATCCCGGCCCGATGACCGGGATCGCAGTGACGTCAGGCCTTTAGCGAGGCGGCATCGAGATCGACTTCCAATTCGCGCGCCCAGAAGCGCAATTCGCGGCATTGCGTAACGAAAGTCTTCGCGTCCTTGGACTTGGCGAGCGGCACGAAGCCGTCATCGCGGTCCTTGACCCCGGCCGCATCGAACAGATTGTTCGCATCCGCCGTGTGACCGATGAACTTGCAATGCGCAAAGGCGTCGGCCACGAAGTCCTTCGCCGTGGCATCCTTCGCCAGCATCGCGGCGCCTTGCGCCGATGGCAGGACCGCGACCGCATCATAGAGGACCGAGGGACCGCCATCGATCTTCTGCTTGGCGGCGACCTTGGTCCCGTCGTCCAGGGTCACGCCACCGATCTTGGGCGCGACGACCTCCCACAAGCCGCCCTCGGCGTCGAGCGCCTTGGTCAGCCCTTTGAACAGGTCCGCGCTGGCACCATCGGTTAGCAAAAGGCCCATCTTGCGACCCGCAAAGCTTTTCGGACCATTGGCCAGGATGCTAAGCTTCGGCGACGCCGACAGGTTCAGCGTCGGCTTGGCCGCCTTGGCCGGTTCGGGCAGCTCAAGCCCCAGCCCGTCCGCCACCGTCGCCGCCAGACCCTCGTCAATCAGGCGGAGGTGCGACACCGCGCGTGCCCGGATGTCGACCCGCTCGACCTTCGACAGTTCGAATACCAGGGCGTCGCCGATATGCTTCTGCTCGATCGGCAACTGGCTGAGGAAGAATTGCCGCGCCTGGCTGTAATGGTCGGAGAATGTCTCCGCCCGGATGCGCTGCTTGGTTCCCCGAACCTCGGCCGGGTAACTGCGGTAACCGGCCGTCGGGTTCTCGCGTGGGCCACCTTCGGGGCCCCAGCTGTTCGGCTCGTAATTGGCGCGGCCCTTGGGATTGCGCATCGCCATATGGCCGTCCTGCTGGAAATTCATGACCGGGCAGCGCGGGGCATTGACCGGGATATGCGTGAAATTCGGCCCGCCCAGCCGCTTGAGCTGCGTGTCCAGATAGGAAAAGTTACGCCCATGCAGAAGCGGATCGTCCGAGAAGTCGATGCCGGGCACCACATTCTGCGTACAGAAAGCCACCTGCTCCGTCGCCGCGAAGAAATTGTCGACATTGCGGTTGAGGGTCAGTGTGCCGATGATGCGGACGGGCACATCCTCTTCGGGGATCAGCTTGGTCGAATCGAGATGATCGAAGGGGAGGCGATCGGCCGTCTCCTGGTCGAACAACTGCACGCCCAAATCCCATTGCGGGAAATCGCCGGCCTCGATCGCCTGCCACAGGTCGCGACGGTGGAAGTCAGGATCGGCCCCGTTGATCTTGACCGCCTCGTTCCACAGAACCGACTGCAAGCCCTGTCGCGGCTTCCAGTGGAACTTCACGAACGTCGACTTCCCCTCGGCATTGACCAGTCGGAAGCTGTGGACGCCGAAGCCTTCCATCGTGCGGAACGAGCGGGGGATGGTCCGGTCCGACATCTGCCACATGACCATATGCCACGCTTCGGGGGTCAGGCTGGCGAAGTCCCAGTAATTGTCATGGGCCGACTGGGCTTGCGGGAACGCACGGTCCGGCTCCTGCTTTACCGCGTGGACCAGGTCGGGGAACTTGATCGGGTCCTGGATGAAGAAGACCGGGATATTGTTGCCGACAATGTCCCAATTGCCCTCCTTGGTGTAGAACTTGACCGCGAAGCCGCGCACGTCCCGGGCAAGGTCCATCGATCCCTTGTTGCCCGCCACGGTCGAGAAGCGGACGAACACCTCCGTCTGCTGCCCGACCTGGCTGAGGACGTCGGCGCGGGTATAGTCGGCCAAGCTGTCGGTCAGTTCGAACACCCCATGCGCGCCATAGCCGCGCGCGTGGACGACGCGCTCCGGAATTCGCTCATGGTCGAAGTGGAAGATTTTCTCGCGCAGGATGAAATCTTCGAGCAGCGTGGGGCCGCGCTCCCCTGCGCGCAGGCTGTTCTGATCGTCGGCGACCGGTACGCCCTGCTGCGTGGTCAGCGTGCGGGCGGGGTCGTCGGTCGTCTGGTGCGTCTCGCCGCCATGACCCTGGGCCTCGGCATAATGGGTCGGCATTTCGGCACCTGCGGGAAGGGGCGGTGCCTTGGCCGGGCTTTCGCCCTTCATCTTGCCCGCATCGCCCTTGCTGGTCTTGGTCGCCATATCGTCGTCTCTCGCTGTTGATCGGATCACATCGTCAACGCGCGGATTGCGAGATCGCCCTACAAGTAAATGATTGATTTTTATCAAGTCGGTTTCACCTGTATTAGCCTAATAATCGATTGATTGATGATGATCAGCCACATGGTTTGTGGTTGGTTGCCTCCGTATGGGCCGCTGGTGCTCGGGAGAACGGACCTGCTCGATACCCTTCCCGTCATTCTGTGCATCCCGGCCCGGAATGAAGAGGCGTCGCTGCCGACCCTGCTCAGCGCCTTGAGCTCACTCGTGGTCGAGGGAGGGCGTCTGACCGTCTGCATCTATCTGGATGATTGTCAGGATCGCAGTGCCACGCTGCTGGATCGAGCGGCTTCGGACCGTTCGTTCCGGCTGTGCGTGACGGCGGGGCAAAGGAGGGACGGCCCCAATGCCGGTGTCGCCCGCCATGCCGCCATGACGATGGCGCTGGACATTCTACAGGGTCGCGAAGCATTGCTGTTCGTGACGGACGCCGACAGCATCCCGCAGCCCGATTGGATCATGGCGGGCCAGAAAGCGCTGGCGGAAGCGGATGTCGTCGCGGGGCGCATCACGCGAAGCGGCGCTCTCGCCGATCCCGAGCAAGGTCGGCTCGAGCGTTATTATGATCGCCTGCATCGCTATCGCCGTCTCCTCGACCCCGTCCCCTGGGAAGCGCGCGACACGCATCACTTCGGCGGCGGCGCCAACATGGCAATGCGCGCCTCAGCCTATCGCGCCGTCGGCGGTTTCAAACCTCTGGCCACCGCCGAGGACGCGACCTTCCTCGACGATGCGGCGCGAGCGGGGCTTCGAGTCCGGCGCGATCGCGCCATGGTCGTCGAGACCTCTTCCCGCCGCGAGGGTCGAGCGGCGAACGGTCTCGCTGGAGCCTTGCGTGCCCTTGATGCCGGAGAGGATCGGCGCGTCGCTCACCCGGCGGCGGCGGCATGGCAATGGAGCGCACATGCAGCGGCCAGGCAGAGTTTCACGATTATCGACCGAGCCGACATCCGAGCGGCGCTCGGCGATCGACTGGGTCTGACGCCGGATCATGTCCTGGGCGTCGCACGCGACTGTCCCAATGGCGAAGCCTTTGCGATGCGGATTGTTCCCGCATCCCCCATCTACACCGACTTGGTCGGCCTCGCCGAAGCGGAAAATCTGTTGTCCGCGATGGAAAGGCAATCGTGCGAGATCGCGGCATGATCGGGATGGCGCAACTCGTGCGGGATACGATCGAGGCGTCCGGTTGGGCCCATAATCCCGCACGCGACCCGCAAACGGCCGAGGAATATGTTGCCCTGTTGGGGACGCTGTACGAAATCGGGCGCCGCGACCTTCCGCTCGCGCGATTGGTCGAGGGGCATGTCGATGCCGTACAGATTGTCGGCCGACATGGCACAACGCAACAAGTCGAGCGACTGCGGGAATTGGTCGCACAGGGTGCAACGCTCGGCGTTTGGAATGCCGGGCTACCCGGCGAGCCGCTTCGGTTGGACGGCGGGCGGTTGACGGGGGGCAAGAGCTATGCGTCGGGAGCGGGAGTGTTGAGCCATGCCTTGGTCACGGCGGACGTTCTCGACGGCGTGCAACTGATATTGCTCGACCTTGCACGAACTAGACCGGAAATAGATCGCGGCTGGTGGCAAGTGACGGGGATGCAGCGGTCCGAAACGCATCGGGTCCGCTGGGACGGAATCCCGACCGACGAAGAAGATAGGATCGGCATCCCGAACGTCTATGCCCAAGAGCCTTACTTCAGCGGTGGCGCGTTGCGCTTCGTCGCGGTTCATGCCGGTGGCATCGCCGGGATTTTCGACCGGGTGCGCGACCATCTTGTCCAGACCGATCGAGCGTCGGATCCCTTTCAGGCGGCACGGCTCGCCGAGTTGTTCGCGCTGGCCGATGGCGCGGGCGCGGTGGTGCGTCGTGCCGCGACACGCTGGTTCGAGGAGCAGGGCGAAGCACGGTTGGCGCGGATCGCCGCAGCCCGCCTCGCCGTGACCGACGCCGCCGAGCGGTCGATCATGATCGCACGAGAGGCCGTGGGTCTCGCCAGCCAGTTCGTCACGCACCCCCTGTCGGCCATGCTCAGCGACCTGGCGGTCTATCTCCGCCAGCCGGTTCCGGACGCGCAACGTCTTCGCGTTGGTGGGGCGGTGGAGGGTGGCTTGCTGGCGCCGTCGCTATGAGGTTGGCGATCAAGGGCGTTCGCAGAGCCGTGATCGTCGCGCCGCATCCCGATGACGAGATCATCGGCGCGGCGGCATTGATCCGGGCGTTGCGCCGTAAGGGCAGCAACGTGCAGGTCATCATCGTCAGTGACGGTGCCGCGTCGCATCCGGCGAGCGTGTCCTGGCCCCGCAACCGCCTGATCGCGGCACGGCGACGGGAAAGCGGGAATGCGTTGGCGAGGCTGGACGTGATGCGGGGGAACGTCACGTTCCTCGACCTGCCTGACGGTGGACTTCCAGCCAATTTCGACCGTTGCCGAGTGCAGCTTCGACGGGTGCTATCGAGACGCCGGGGCATCGATCTGATCGTCGGTCCCTCAGCACATGACGCGCATCCCGATCACCAGGCGGTGGCAGAAGCGCTGAACGGGATTCCGGTCACGGCATCATGTTGGACATATCAGGTCTGGCCTCCGCTACGACATAGGCAGGGCCGTTGCCGAACCATTGTGATGCCGGGCGGAGCGGCGGCAAAGCGCTCGCTGATCCGAGCCCATCGTACACAGTTGGGCGCGATCAAGGATGACCCACAGGGGTTCGCCATCGCACCCCATGAACTGACCGTCTTCGCGCATCCGGTCGAACGCTTTGTGGTAGCTGGATGATGAAAGCGGCCGACTTGAGCAGCTTTGCCGCGAAGTTCGCGGCTGACGGCGATCCGTGGTCGACCTTCACCAATCGCGACGAAGCCGTGAAGCGCGCGGCGATCCTCCATGCGCTCGGTCCTGCCCCAATGGGGCGCGTCCTCGAATTGGCGAGCGGCAATGGATCGAACAGCCGTGCCATTGCGCCCAGGGTGCTTCGCCTCGACGCGACGGAGGGCACTGCCGCCGGGACGCGATTGACCGCCAGCGCGATCGCGGCGTGGCCACGGGCGAGGGCGATCGAACTGGCTCTGCCCGCGCGCTTTCCCGCGCGAACCTATGACGCGATCGTCGTGGCCGAATTGCTTTATTATCTATCCCCCTTGGACATGGCGCGGGTCGCGGACTGTGTCGGCAAGGCATTACGGTCGGGCGGGCGACTGGTGCTCGCGCACCACCAGATCGATTATTATGATTTCGCCCAGCACGCGCGCGGCATTCATGCACGCTTTCTCGGGGAGACCGGATGCGACTGGCGCGGTAAGGCCGTTCGACGCTGCTCGCGCTGGATCGTTTCGGTAGCCCGAAGAAAGTGATCGGCCTCTTGGCACAGAAACAGAGCTGCAACACGGATCCAAACCCGATAATTGCCTGCATCGCGGTCCGTCTGTCGTACCGTCGTTCTTCGTCGCTATTGCAGGCTTGGCGATGCCATATCTGCGGGTAACACGTGGGTTCGAAAGCAAAGCGCAAACGCCCTAGCCACACTCATCGGCTTCGGACGCCATCACGCCGGAATGCGCAAACCGGGATTGGTTCAAGCGTCGCTGCGCCAGCGTTCGACCGCCCGATCATAGCGATCCTGCGCCTCGTCCAACGCAGACTGTAAATCGCGCCGTTCGGCGGCATGACGGCGTTGCAATTCTCGGCGCTGCCGTTGGGCTTCCTCGACCCGCGCCTTGGCCTCGCCATCTTCGGCTCGGTGCCGGGACTCCGCAGCGTTCAGCGCGGCCTCCGCCTCCGTCACCGCCGTGCGGCTTGGGCGTGGTTTTGGCTTCGCGGGCTTTTTCGGCGGTGAATCAGCCTTTTGGGGGTGATCCTTATCCATTTTCGACAGCTCGGCGAATTGCTCCGCTTCGGAGCCGCGCAGGTGACGGATGACCTCGCCGGGCTTGGCCAGCGCTTCCGCGATCAACTCCGGGTCCGACACTCCGGATGCGAGGCCGCGGGCGAACAGGTCCCGCTCGCTCCCCCAGGCCCGTAGCGCGGCGGCCCGGCTTGGCGCCGCGACATAGACATCGTGGAAACCGATGGGTGTGGTGAAAACCTTCAGCTTGGGCGTCCTGGCCATCATGCCTCCTCGGGCGTGAACCCGCTTTGGATCTCGTACGTTGATAATCGAGCAAGGAGAACGCTTTATGGCCGCTCGCGCCTATTGGCAGGGACAGATCAAGCTCGCCTTGGTGAGCATTCCGGTCGAAATTTATTCCGCTACCCGTTCGGGCGCCACCATCTCGTTCAAGCAGATCCACGAACCTAGCGGCAAGCCGATCCATTATGAGAAGGTCGTGACCGGCATTGGTCCCGTCGACAAGGACGAGATCATGAAGGGTTATGAGGTGAAGAAGGGCGAATTTGTCCTGCTTGAACAGGATGAGATCGACGCCGTAAAGCTCGAATCCAAACGGACCCTGGAACTGACCCAGTTCGTCGACGCGGACGCCATCGACGTGCTTTATTACGAAAAACCGTTCTTCGTCGTCCCGGCGGACGACTTGGCGAACGAGGCCTTTATCGTCCTTCGCGAGGCGTTGAAGCGCACCAAGAAGGTCGGGCTGGGCCAGTTGGCGCTGCGGGGGCGCGAATATGTCGTCAGCCTCAAACCCTCGGGGCGCGGCATGGTGCTCGAAACTCTCCGCTACGCCGATGAGATGGAAAAGGCGCAAGGCTATTTTCGCGAAATCCCGGACGACGAGCCGGATGGCGAGTTGCTGGACCTGGCGGAGGCGCTGATCGACCGGAAGAGCGCAGCGTTCCATCCGCAGGAATTTCACGATCGCTACGTCGATGCACTGAAGGATCTGATCGAACGGAAACGCAAGTCGCGTGGCAAGAAGGTCATCGAGGATGATGGCGCGACCAATGCCCCGAAGGCGTCGAACGTCGTCGATCTGATGGCGGCGCTCCGTCAGTCGATGGACGGGAAGGGTGGTGGCTCGACTTCGAACAAGGCGCCGCCCAAGAAATCCGCCCCCCGCAAACGCGCGCCCGCCAAGCCCTCGGTGAAGAAGCGTGCCTGATCGCCGCAAAGCCTCGATCGCAGCGGCGGAGAGCGATACGCTGGCGATCTACAACGCCAAGCGGGATTTCTCGCGAACGCCGGAACCGGCCGGGGCGCTGGCGCAGGGTCAAGCCAACAGCTTCATCGTGCAGAAACATGATGCCACCCGGCTGCATTGGGATTTCCGGCTGGAAGTCGACGGTGTGCTGAAAAGCTGGGCGATCACACGTGGCCCAAGCCTGGACCCCAATGAGAAGCGTCTGGCGGTCCGAACCGAGGATCACCCGCTATCCTATTCCGATTTCGAGGGGGTCATTCCCCAGGGAGAATATGGCGGCGGAACGGTGATGCTTTGGGACCGGGGCACATGGTCGCCTGTCGCGGGCAAGTCGGCCGCAGATCTCGCTAAAGGGCATCTCCATTTCGTATTGGACGGCGAACGCATGCGCGGCGAGTGGATGCTGATCCGCTTGAAACCGCGGGGCCGGGAAAAGCGCGAGAATTGGCTGCTGCGCAAGGTCGAGGATGACTTCGCGGGCGCGACCGATGCGCTCGTCGAAGAGGGGCTGACCAGCGTCGCCTCCGGCCGGACCATGGCCGAGATTTCAGACGGGAAGGCGGCGAAGGCTAAGGCCCCGCCGAAACGGATCAAACGGAACGTCAAGAGAGCCGCAGCAATGCCGGTTTTTCGCGAGCCACAACTCTGCACCTTGCGGGATACGGTTCCCACCGGGGACGCGTGGCTCCATGAGATCAAGTTCGACGGCTACAGGGTCATGATCGCCACAGGGGGCGGGAAAGCGACGATCTTCACGCGGACCGGGCTGGACTGGACAGACAAATTCCCGGCGATCGCAAAGGCTGCCGCGCGCCTCCCCGGGGCAGCCCTGATCGATGGTGAAGTCGTGGCCTTCAAAGACGGCCGCCCCGATTTTTCGACTCTGAAGACCGCCATCAGCGAAGGTGGCGACATGGTTTTCATGGCCTTCGACCTGATCGAACAGGATGGCGACGACATCGGCGAGTCATCGACACTTGATCGCAAGGAGCGGCTTCGTGTGCTGCTGAACGACGCGCCGGACGCCATCCGTTTCTCGGAACATGTCATCGGGAAGGGGGAGGCCCTGCTCGAGCAAATGTGTCGAGACGGATTGGAAGGGGTCGTGTCCAAGCGTGCGGACGCGCCCTATCGCTCGGGCCGCGCCAGGGCCTGGATCAAGGTGAAATGCGTTCAGCGCGGCCGTTTTCGGATCGTGGGGTGGTTGCCGTCCGACAAGCGTCGCGGGTTTCGATCGCTCTTGCTGGGGCAGGAAGGGCCGGGCGGTCTTGCCTATGCAGGGAAGGTCGGGACGGGCTTCGATACGATGAGCATGGATGCGATCGTCGAGAAGTTGGAACGGCTGGGGCGCAAGAGCGCAACCGTCGACGCCCCTCGAGCGATGGTTCGCGGTGCGCATTGGGTGACGCCCAGCCTGGCGGCCGACATAGCCTATGCGGAAATGACACCCGACGGACTGCTGCGCCATGCCAGTTTTCTGGGGCTGAGCGGTGAACCGGGCCGGGAAGATGCACCAGAACCCGCCGACGGCGAAACCAGTGTGAAGGTGACGCATCCCGACCGCATCATCTTTCCAGACGGTGATATCACCAAGGGACAACTCGCGGAATATTATGCCAGGATGGCCGGGTTGATGCTGCCCTTCATCGGCGATCGTCCGATCAGCTTGGTTCGCTGTCCTCAGGGGAGGGCGCGAAAATGCTTTTTCCAAAAGCACGACGCCGGCAGCTTCGGGGAGCATGTCCACCGCGTGCCGATCCGCGACAAGGACGGCAAGAGCGACGATTATCTTTACGTGAAAGACGCCGACGGCCTGGTCGCCTGCGTACAGATGGGGGCTATCGAGTTCCATGGATGGGGCTCGCGGGTCGCCACCTTGGAGAAATCCGACCGAATGGTGTTCGATCTGGACCCGGACGAGGGCCTGGCCTTCACCGACACCAAGAAGGCGGCCGAGCACCTCAAGGAGCAACTGGCGGAGGTCGGCCTCACCAGCTTTCCGATGTTATCGGGGGGCAAGGGCGTGCATGTGGTCGTACCGCTTCAGCCCCTTGCCGAATGGGCCGAGGTCAAGAGCTTCGCCGAACGCTTTGCCCGCGCTCTGGCCGCTCTGGAGCCCGATCGCTTCGTCGCGACCATGTCCAAAGCCAGTCGCAAGGGCCGCATCTTCATCGACTGGCTTCGCAATCAACGCGGCAGCACCGCGGTGATGCCCTATTCTGCCAGGGCGCGCGATGGCGCACCGGTGGCAGTCCCGGTCTCATGGACCGAATTGCGCGATATCGAGACCGCGGCGGTTTGGACGATCCATGACGCTGCCGCCCTGATCGAGCGTGCTTCTGGAAGGGCGCTGTCCGGCTGGGGCGTGGCCAGTCAGACGTTGCCGGAACTGTGACGATTCAGGGGATCAGGCGGTCGGCCCGGAGCCGTTCGAACAGCGCGAAGAACGCATCGTCCGTTGGTTGATACGCCGTGAAGCCAAGACGGCGGCTCTTGCTCATGTCCGTCACCACTTCGATCGGGCGGCCCAGATCCGCGTCGGTATGCCAGGGTGATGCCAAACGGTTGAGGTCAGACTCCGCCAGCCCCTCTCGCTCGGCAATGCGACGCCACAGCGGCGCATCGTCTACCATCTGCCGCTCCAGCGGACGCACGACGCCATCGAACGGCGCGGGCTTCAGGCCGAACCACTGCGCAATGCGGCCCCACATCCACTGCCAACGGAAGATGTCGCCGTTGACGACGTTGAAAGCCTCGTCATGTGCCGCCTCCGTTTCGGTTGCCCAAAGCAGATGGCGGGCCAACTGACCCGCATCAGTCATGTCCGTCAGGCCGGACCATTGCGCCGCCGAACCCGGAAAGGCGAAGGGACGGCCTGTTTCACGGCATAGGGTGGCATAGACGGCCAGCGTCGTGCCCATGTTCATCGCATTGCCAACCGCCAGGCCGATCACCGTGTGCGGCCGGTGGACGCTCCACGTAAAACCATCGCGGGCGGCGGCGGCGAACACCTCGTCCTCCTGCGCATAATAGAAATTCTCGACGTCCAGGCGCCCCTGTTCCTCGCGAAAGGGGGTCTGCGAAAGCGTCCCCTTGCCATAGGCTTCGAACGGACCGAGATAATGTTTGAGACCGGTGACCAGCGCGACATGGCGCGGGCGTTTCGGCTTCGGCAGGCCGTCCAACAGGTTGCGGACCATCGTACCGTTGACCCGGATATTCTCCGCTTCGCTATCCTGCCGCAGCCAGGTCGTGATGAACACGGCATCGGGGTTCAGATCCCGCAATGCATCGGCTGTAGCGTGGGTGTTCAGAAGGTCTGCCGCGACCGGCTGTACGCCCGCCTGCGCGGTCGGACGCCGGGCAAGGCCGTGGACCTTCCAGCCCTGCTCCACGAGCAACCGAGCCATCGCGCTGCCCACGATCCCACTAGCGCCCACCACCAATGCCGTCTTAGCCATGAATAACTCCTCTTTGCGAACAAGTTAGGCATAGCTGGACAGGGCTTCCAGAAGGCACCATTTGGTGACCCAGGCACCAGGGAGTAACCATATGCAACCCGGATCACCGGATGAGGAATGGCGTGAAGACTGCGCGCCGCGCCGCATTCTGGAGTTGTTCGCCACCAAATGGACCAGCATGATCCTTCACACGCTTCACGCCCGGCATGAAGGGGCGGCGCGGACCGGCGCCTTGCTGCGAAGCCTTCCCGGCATCTCGAAGAAGATGCTGACCCAAACGGTCCGCGACATGGAGGCCAGCGGCTTGATCAGCCGCCATGTCCATAGCGCCATCCCGCCGATGGTCGAGTACAAGCTGACCGAGTTGGGCCAGCGCTTCGTCGAGCCGGTCGAGATGCTGTATGGCTGGGGCAGGGACAATAAGGATGCGCTGGATCGCCTCGTCCCGCGCGCAACGTCGCGGCGAAGCTAGGCGACCGACTGCTCGGCCTGGAGGGTCGCCACCTCGCAAAGCGCGTGGGTCGCCAGAATGTCGTCTGCGCGGGTAGGCCGTCCCTCGCGGACCGCCGACAGGAAATCGGAGCACATCGCCTCGAAACCGCGCTGTTGCCCGACTGACGTCCAGTCGCCCCGGCGCTGATGACATTCGGTCCCGTCCAGGCGAATGCGCTCCGAGATATTCAGCACGGATTGCCGCAGACCGTTTCCGATCACGTCCAGCCGTTCCTCATTCAGCCCGCTATCGCGGTGCATGGTCCCGATCGCAGTGAAGCCTTCGCCCGCCAATGTCAGGATGATGGCAGACAGTGATCCGCCTTCGCCATGGACCTCGATGCTATGGCGGGTCACCGATGACGGTGCGAGAAACAGCAGCGTATCGATGACATGGATGAAATCGTCGAAGATCACGCGGCGCGGCACATCCGGTTGGCGGTGGCGGTGCTTCTCCATCATGATCAGGTTCGCCCCCGATTCCTTGAGCGCGGCATAAGCGGGTGCGAACCGGCGGTTGAAACCGACGGCCAACAATGTCCTTTGGCGCTCCGCCAAAGCCACCAGTTGCTCCACCTCCGCCAGATTGTCGGCCAGGGGCTTGTCGACGAATGTCGGGATGTGGCGATCGAGCAAGTGTCGCACCAAGGACGGATGCGCCTCGGTTGCGGCATGGACGAAGGCGGCGTCAAAATGCCCGCTGGCCATCGCATCGTCCAGGCTGGAATAGGTGCCGGCGGCGTGAAAGGCGCGTCCGGCTTCCGTCAGGGTTCGCGCGTTGCGGGTGGCGAGGTGCAGCTCGACATCGGGGCGGGTCGCCAGAACGGGCAGATAGGCCTTGTGGGCGATGTCGCCCAAACCAATGACTAGCACGCGCATATCCGTCTCCTACCTCCTCTTCGGGAGCCATGACGGATTGCGTCCGCAGGCCCGAATGTCTACCAAATCCCGGTGCACTCTATCCCAACCGATCCCATCGAGGCGCGTGTCAAATTGTGCGACGCGCTGGACCGTATTGGGGCGGAGGATCAGGATGCGCTCAGCGAATTATACCGCATGACATCCGCCAAGCTGTTCGGCATTTGCCTTCGGATATGCGGTGATCGCAGTTCCGCCGAAGATGTCCTGCACGACGTTTACACCACCATCTGGAAACGCGCAGGGGCGTTCCAACCGGGGCAGGCGAGCCCCATGGCCTGGCTCGCCACCATCGCACGCAACCGCTCGATCGACTGGGTGCGCGCGCGTCGCAAAAGGCCGACCTCGCCGATAGACGCCGCCGCCGAGATCGCGGATGATTCACCCGATCAGTCCCTGACCGTCGAGCGAACGGAGACGGCACAACGGCTTCACGAATGCCTCGAAGCATTGGAAGTCCGCCAACGCGACGCGATCCGAACCGCGTTCTTCGACGGCAAGACCTATGCCGAACTGGCCGATGCGAAGGGCGTGCCGCTGAGCACGATGAAGACATGGGTCCGGCGAGGTCTGATGCAATTGCGGGGGTGCGTCGGTGACGACTGATCCCGATCCCGATATGATGGCCGGCGAACTGGTGCTGGGGCTGCTCGATGGCGAGGAACGCGCAGCCGCGCTTCGTCGGATCTTGTCCGACCCGCATTTCGCGGCGGAGGTTGAATGGTGGCGCAATCACTTCGCCCATCTCTTCGACGATTATCGCCCCGCAGATGCGCCTGCCCATATCACAGCGCAGATCGTCGCCGCGCCTGCCGCCAAGCCGCGCGCGCGGATATGGGCGATCGCATCGGCCGCAGTCGCGATCGCTGCCATATTGCTGCTGTTCCTGTTGCCACGCCCCGAGCCGGTATCACTTCCGAATCCTGAGGCTCGCTCACCCAATCTGATGATCGCGGCGCTGGTCCCGGAGGCAAAGGACGCCAAGCCAATCGGCACGACGGTGGATATGGATCGCGGCGAGCTCCGCATCGCAGGCAACACGCTGGCCCCGGAGGGCAAGATCGCGCAGCTTTGGGTGCTTCACGACGGAAAACCTTACTCGCTGGGTCTGTTGAACAGAGACGGTGCGACGCGCATCACCGTTCCGACCGCCCGTCGCCAAGACCTTCGGACCGGCGCGGTACTCGCCATTTCGATCGAACCGCCAGGAGGATCGCCCGAACCGACCCCGACAGGTCCGGTTGTGGCCACTGGCGCCTTGGCGACGACCTGACGCTCAGAAGAGCAACGCGCCACCGGTGACGAGACGCAAGCCCGGCGACGCGTGATTGAGTCCAGCCACGGCCAGAATGTCGAGTTGCATGACCTTTGTCGGCCGCCATGCGGCGGACAGCGCGGCAAGCGCCATGGTCTCATGCTGGTCGGGTTCGTCATCCCGCTCCAGCGATAGTTCGGCGGTGGCGGTGACCTTCTCGGTGAACTTGTATCGCAGGCCGGTAATCTCGCTATAGGCCAGATGACGGCCCATGCCGGATTCATTGGCCGCAGCATCGGCCTCTCCGGTCAGCGCGATCGCAAGCTTTTCGGTCAGGTCATATTGGACGGGGACGATGACGCCCGTCGACCAGGTGCCTTCGCCGACAGGGTAGCGCCCTGTCGGGGCGGTGAAGAATGCCTGCACGCCCGCCGAGAAGGCCTTGCCCTTCTGCCCGGCCAGATGCTGGCGGATCGCGAATGTCATGTCGCCGGTACCGGTGACGGTATCGACGATGCCATCCGTCTTGTCTCGCATGCGGTCGTGGCCGTAACCGACCCAGTCCAATTGCAACTCGGTATTCTTGCCGATCCCGACTCGGGTCAAAATATCCGCCGTGATGATCCGATCGTCACGCTGATCGGACTGATCGTCGCGTTGCCAGTCGAGGGTCGAAACCTCGACATCGACCCGGCCGGGCTCGGTGGTGCAGCTGGAGCCGCCAATGCTGGGTCGGGTGGGACAGAAGCGGGGCTCGTCGTCCTCGGCGAAAGCGGGGGCAGCCGCCGCAACACCCATGATGCCCAACAACCCCATCACTGTTCTTCGCATGATCACCCCCTAACTGCCTGAATTACCTGCCGCTTGGGCTAGCAGGGCGCAACGCGTCAATAGGGGGGCGTGGCACGAGCCCGCTGTTCGCGCGCGGCGGATGTCCACCATGCCAGGTCGTTGGCGAAACGCGGAAAGGTGCGCGCCAGTGCCTGGCCGCCGTCTCCGATCGGCTGACCATCCGCATCGAGCGCCTGGCCGATCCCCCCCACCGCCAGCGTAGTCGAGATGACGACCATGCCCATCTCGGACAAGCTACCATGCCATGCGACACTGGCATGGGCACCGGCCAGCCGCCCGGCCGAGTAGCTCGCGATGGCGGCGGGTCGCCAGAACCATTCCTCCAGGAAATGATCGGTCAGGTTCTTCAGGCCCGGCTGTTGGCCCCAATTATATTCGCCCGTCACGAAGACGAAGGCGTCAGCGTCTCGAATCTGGCTGGCGAGCCGCTCCATCGCCAAAGGGGCCTCTCCGGCCGGATACTCCTTGTACATTCGGTCTAGCATCGGCAAGCCGATGGCCTGTGCATCGATCAACGCGACGTCGGCGCCCCGCTCCGCAAAGGATCGGACGAGATAGTCGGCCAAACGTATGCCCTGTCGATCCGATCGATAGGAACCGTAGAAGACCAAGATGCGGTCGGCCATCGCTCACCTCGAACATCATGACCATCACATAACGCTGCCAAGCTGGGGATGATCCGGGGGGCAGTGATGCGCCCTTCGTTCGGGCGCCATTCCATGCGACGGATCAATGCGTTACCCGACGAACGAAACCGGTCACCTCCTGCAATACCGAAGCACGCCCACGAAACGGTCGTGAGAGGGCCAGCAGGATGCCCACATGACCCAGTTTTGGATAGGATCGAAGCTCGGCCGCGACACCCCCGTCACGAAGTTTCGCGGCGAGCGCCAGGCTGTTCCGGGGCTCTACGACCTTGTCGTCCGCCCCGTAGAGCAAAAGGGCAGGCGGATCTCCCGCTCCGGCCCAGGTCACTGGCTGCGTTTCGGCGGGCTTGGGGAAACGACCGAAGGCCGCCCGGCTCGCATCCACATTGAATGGCGCAAAATCATAGGGGCCGGCGAGCCCGACCAATCCCTTCACGACGGCTCGCGTGTCGCCCAGCCAACGCGGGTCCACGGCCAACATCGCAGCGATGTACGCGCCGGCCGAATGGCCCATCAAGACGATCGAGCGACCATTGCCCCCATAGTTCCCGGCATGGGTGGCGGACCAGCGCACCGCCGCCGCTCCATCCTGAACGAAGGACGGATATTCGACAGCCGGTACGAGCCGGTAATCCGGGATGATGGTCATGAACCCCTGGGCGGCGAGCGCGCGGCCGACAAAGGCGTAGCCCGCACGCGTGCCGCTGTTCCAACTCCCACCATAGAAGAACACGACCACGGGGCGTCGACCTTGTGCTGGGACACGGGGAACGTAGACATCGAGCCGCTGCCGCAGATCGGGGCCATAAGCGACATCCTTCGCCACCCGGATGCCGCCCCGATCCTTTGGCACAAGGGCGTCGAAGGTCGTCAGCGGCGAACAACTCGCCGCCAATACCGCCAGCAATGCCGTCACGCCTGCGCGAACGCCCGAACGCCTCATGGACGAGCCGCTCGGCAGACCGACGAAGCACGGTCCCGCAACCTCTGCCAGACAGCCAACTCCTCTGTCGCGTCAGCAAGAGCCCGATGAGCGGGCGATTTGTCCTTGGTCGCGTTTGCCCAAGCGACGAGTTCATCGATCAGGGCCTCGACCCGATCCGGAGGACATGCATCACGGAGGATAAGCGCCGCACTCTCTCGAAGCGCGACATCCGTATCCCGAAGCCGCAAAGCGTGGCGCGGCAGCCCCGCCGTCCGTAGCAACAGGCTCAACCATTTACCGTCCCAAGAGGGCGCACTGGCGAACAGCGCGTGAGGCGACAATTCTTCCACCATGCGCTGTGCCACCACCTCGTGCGAGACGCCCTCGCCGACGAGAAGGTCTCGGGAGAGACCATGAATATGTTCGGCCGCATCGTCCCAATCGTCCCAGCCGGGGGCAGGAGCGATCAAATGGCTTTCGGACCGGCCGTCTTCGAATATCCAGGCGACCTCGATCGGGTAGCTTCGATCCGAAAGGGATGAGGCCTCGAAATCCAGGAACACGTTCATCGCTCCTCCTCCAATGCCGCATACCATTCGGCATAGCCGGTATTCCGAGCCATTCGCCGGTTGAGGTCAGGGCTGCCATCTGTCCACCAGACCGGGCCGCGTTCGCCCAGTGCAACCTTAGCAGCCTGAACCTGCAACCGCGCGAGGCGGAGTTCCACATCGTCCCCACTGCGCAACGCCTTCTGGACGGAGCGCCGCGCCTGCATCAGCGTATCGACCAAGCTTTGTCGTTCGCTCGCGTCGAGATGAGGATTGCTCCTGCGCCACAAGCGTCCTCGAACGACGATATAGCGTCCGTCCGGCGTCATTCTTGGCTGGCCTCCGCTGGCGGCGGCAGGCAACGTTTCGGCAGCTTTATTCACGATGCCGCTGCGAGGCAGTTGGTGCCGCATCGGTTGGCCGGTCCACCGGATCCACGCCGCACCATCCAGTTCACCGGTTGCCCGCCTCGCGCTGCTGTGCCGCGCGCTCGGTCAGGGTCTTCAGCGTCGTGTCGAACCGTCCCTCCCTTTCCGCCTGACGCAGGAACTGGACCTCATCGACCAGGATTTCGGACGGTGTGGGCTGCAGCGCAAATTGGGCCGCAACGGCATCGGCGAACGCCTCCAAAGGCATATATCCCGGTCGATTGGCCTGTCCTGGTGTCAGGTCGGTCCGAACGCCCGGGGGCGCGAGTTCGATGATCTCTACCTTGCCGGCCAACTGCGTCCGCAACGACACGGTATAGGAATGGATCGCGGCCTTGCTCGCCGAATAGGTGGGGGCGGCGACCAGAGGAACGAAGGCGAGCCCCGACGTCACGTTGACAATGGCCGCGTCGGGGACATGGGTCAGATGATCGATCAGGGCATTGGTCAGGCGTATGGGGCCCAGGATGTTGATCGCCAGTGTCGCCTCGGCGTCAGCCAGATCGCGCCGCTCCGTCAAATCCTCGAACTTCATGATGCCGGCATTGTTGAACAGCACATTCAGCGCCGGAAAGTCGCGGACGATCCGCTCGGCGAAAGCGTCCACTGAGCCGACATCCTCGACGTCGAGCACAACCGTATGGATACGATCGCGCCCGGCGGCGGCGCGGTCCAGAGCGTCCTGGCGGCGGCCGGCGATGATGACGGTGTCGCCGCGATCATGGAACCGATGGGCCAGTGCTTCCCCAATACCGCTTCCGCCGCCGGTCATCAGGATCGTGTTGCCAGTGGTCTTCATGGGTTTCTGTCCCTTGGCCGGAGTCAATTCGTGTCAACTCAAGCTGTTGGGCAGCGTTCCGGTTGCATGAATTAATGGTCACGCATCCTGCGGGCCAAGCATGTGCGGGATCTACATCGGCAGCGTGTATTGACTAAATAACACACATGCGCGATCATCCGGTTCCTCAACAGGGAGAACGTCCATGTATAGCGAGAGCGACATTGACGGTGCCGTGGCGGCGGGGGCCATTTCCCCCGATGCCGCAGCCGCGCTGCGGCGACATGTCGCCACGGTTCACGCCGCACCGACCGTAGACGAGGAGCATTTCCGGCTACTCACCGGCTTCAACGATATCTTCGTGTCGATCGCGATCGCGTTGCTGCTCGCGGCTCTGGGACAAATCGGCTTTCGGATCAGCCATGGACTGGGCGGGGCATTCATCGCTGCGGCGGCGTGGATGCTGGCCTTTTATTTTACCGAACGGCGGCGGATGGCCTTGCCGAGCATCCTGTTGCTGCTCGCATTTGTCGGTGGTGTGGCAGGTGGGCTGATCGGCCTGATCGACACGGTCTGGCCCCATATTGACGGTACGGCAGGTGCGCTGGCGGCCGCAGGTATCGGTTTGATCTCGGCCGGGGCGGCCTGGCTGCATTGGCATCGTTTCATGGTCCCGATCACGGTCGCGGCGGGGGCGGCGGCGCTGGTCGTGGTGGCGATCGGCTTGCTGATGGCGGCTTTCCCGGACATTAAACAGGGCGTCTGGCCGATCCTGTTGTTGTGCGGGATCGGAGTATTCTCTCTGGCGATGCGTTGGGACATTTCCGATCCCCGGCGAGAGACCCGGCGGGCCGACGTGGCCTTCTGGCTGCATCTGGCCGCCGCGCCGATGATCGCACACCCGATCTTTCAGCTATTGGGCGTGTTCGACAGCGACATCGGCGCGGGCACGGCAGTGATCGTCCTTGCGCTGTACTTGCTGTTCGCCGGGATCGCGCTGGCGGTGGACCGGCGTGCCTTGCTGGTCTCTAGCCTCGTTTATGTGCTCTACGCCCTCTATTCCTTGTTCCTCAGCGCCGGTGCGGTCGAACTGGGCGCGGCCTTTACGGCTTTCGTCATCGGCTCCGCGCTTCTGTCCCTATCGGCCTTTTGGCAGCCAATGCGCGGGATCGTCATCGGCTGGCTGTCACAGCCAATGCGGCTGCGTCTGCCGCCGGTTCACCAGCCGGCGTAAAGGCTCCATCGCCGCTCTCCGTTCGGAGAGCGGCGATCCATATGGGATTTAAATTTCAAAGCGCAGGGAAGCCCGCACCGTTCGAGGTGCACCGGGGTAAATCCATAAACGGCTATAGGAACTCGCCGCATAGCGCGCATCGAACAGGTTATCGGCCTCCAACCGGAAGCGCAAAGTATCGGTCACGGGTGCCTCGATCGCCGCCTTGGCTTTGATATAATCGGGCAGGACCAACGGGCGGGCGTCGAGGGATCCGGCACGATCCCCGACATAAGCGACGCCAGCGCTCACCTGCCACTCACGCCCGGCGAGGGGCAGGCGATGTACGACAAGGACGGTACCCGAATGTTCGGGCACACCCAGGACGGCGGGCGTTGCGAAGCTTTTGTCGTCATTGCGTGCATCGACCCAGGCGTAATTGGCCACCACTTGCCACCGCCGCCCCAGGCGGAGCGACGCATCCGCCTCGACGCCCCGACTGTTCAACTGGCCAACGGGCGCATTGAAGCCGGGATCGACGGGGTCGGTCGTCAGGATATTGGCCTTGGAGATATTGAACCAGGTCAATCCCAGGTCGAAGCCGTCCCAGCGCCCGGCAAGCCCGACCTCATATCCTCGCGCCTCTTCGGGCTGGAACCCCTCGCCGGTGCGGCCGGTACCCGAGTTGAGGAGGAACGATTCGCCCCAATTGGCATGGACCGAAATGTGATCGGTCGCCGCGTAACGTGCACCGGCTCGGAACTTTACCGGCTGCTCGACGATCTCCCCGACACCGCCTGTCCGGTTGTTGACGATCTTTTGCCGATAGGGATCGATGCGCGCGCCCCCGACCAGCGTCAGCCGGTCCGTGACCGCCCACATATCCTGGGCATAGATCGTGCCCGCCCAGCGGTTTTCGTCATTGTTGGTAAAGGGCAGGAGCGGGGCCGCGGACCCGCCATAGCCCGATGCCGGCTCATACAAATCGACGGCATAGGGGAAGGCCGCTGACGGGTTGCGGCGCATCCACCGCTCGCCATAGGTCATGCGGTAACCCTTGAGCCCCAGGCTGACCTGATGACGTCCGATCTGCCCGGCCAGTTCCAGCCGCGCGGAGAGATCGTCGATCACGAAATCGCGCGAGCGACGTTGCCGCCAGACCTGCGTTCCCACGATCCGCGACTGGTCCGCCGAGAACCCCTTGAGCGAACCGGTACGCCACACCACCCCGCCATTGAGCGTCCATCCGTCACCCAGTTGCGCCAAGCCCGTCAACTGGTGACGCTCGTTGCGGAAGCGGGTGAGGCCGTTCGAAGGCTCGCCATAATAGTTGGACCGGGGCAGGGCGTTCGCATCGTCGCCGACCGCCGGGATGCCCCGATCGAAGGGCGTGTCGAACTGCATGAACTCCGCCAGATAGGTCAGTCGCACCGCGTCGCTGGGACGCCAAGTCAATGATGGCGACACCACCCGCCGGCGAAGCTCCACCGTGTCACGCCAACCGTCGCTATCCTCCGCCGCGAAGACGATGCGAGCGGCGACGGTTTCCGACAGGGGGCCGGTGGCGTCGATCTCCGCGCGCCGGGTGTCGAACGAGCCATAGGTGATGGTAGCACGAGCGGACGGTGTGAAGCGCGGCACCTTGGACACGATGTTGACGCGCCCACCCGGATCGATGTCCCCGAAAACGGCGCCGGCCGGCCCTTTCAACACCTCGATCCGTTCCACGGTCGCGGGATCGCGGGGAGGGGCCATGCCTCGATTGGCGACGAAGCCATCGACATAGAATTCCGCGCCGCCATCGGGTGTGCCCAGAAACCCGCGTATCGCGAAATTGTCGAGCACTCCACCACGATTATTCTGCTGGCTGAACCCGCTGACCAGTTCCAGCGCGTCGCTCAGGCGGTAGGTTCCAGCGGCTTGCAGCACATCCTGCTCGAGCGAGCGGCTGGACTGGGACATGCGCTCCGTCGCGGGATCGGACGACAGGGTACGATCGATCGTGCTCCGCGTACCGAGCACCACGATGTCGGTGCGCGTCTGTGCATCGTCGCGCGCATTCGTTTCCTGCGCGTCGGCGAGCGCCGGAAGGGCGCACCACGCCATGGCAAATCCGAAAGCAGACATATGGCGACGAAGACGGGCAGCGGACATGAGAACTCCAGACAATGCGATACAGCCAATAGCGGCCTATCGCTCGATGACATGTTGCAACGTCTCATATCGTTCATGCGCGGCAAATCAACCGTGCAGAGGGGCCAATTGGACGGCGGGTTGGCGTTTCGGATTCACAGCCGCGGGGGCGGGGACGAATATACGAAAACGGTTCGGCCTTCCCACGAAGACCGAACCGCTATCACGTCACGCCTGGGCGAGCACGTCAGTCGGAACCGAAAATATCCCGGGTGAACAGCTTTTCAGCGCAATCGGCCAGCTCGGGGGCATTGCGGTTCGCGATGATGACATCGCATTCCGCCTTGAACGCCTCCAGGTCACGCAGCACGCGCGAGCCGAAGAACTGATCTTCCTCCAGCGCGGGCTCATACACGATGACCTCGATACCCTTGGCCTTCACCCGCTTCATGATCCCCTGGATCGAGGACTGGCGGAAATTGTCCGATCCCGCCTTCATGGTCAGGCGATACACGCCCATTTTGCGGGGGCCGCGCGCGATGATCTGATCGGCCAGGAAGTCCTTGCGGGTGCGGTTGGCGTCGACGATTGCGCGGATCAGGTTCTGCGGCACTTCGGAATAGTTGGCGAGTAGCTGCTTGGTGTCCTTGGGCAGGCAATAGCCACCATAACCGAAGCTCGGATTGTTGTAATGCGTGCCGACCCGTGGATCCAGGCCGACGCCCTCGATGATCTGCCGCGTGTCCATGCCGCCCGCGATGGCATAGCTGTCCAGTTCGTTGAAGAAGGCGACGCGCATCGCAAGATAGGTATTGGCGAACAGCTTGATCGCCTCCGCCTCGCGCGCGTCGGTGAACAGCACCGGCGCATCCTTTTTCTCCGCGCCCTGGATCAAAAGGTCCGCGAAGATACGCGCGCGTTCCGAGCGTTCACCGACGATCACGCGCGACGGGTGGAGATTGTCGTACAGTGCACGGCCTTCGCGAAGGAATTCCGGGCTGAAGATCACCTGGTCCGTACCGAGCCGCGCGCGAACGTCGTCAACGAACCCGACCGGAATGGTCGACTTGACGACGACCGTGGCTTCGGGCGCATGGGCCTTGGCCAGCGCAATCACCGTCTCCACGGAGCCCGTATTGAACTTATTGGTCTCGACATCATAGTTGGTCGGCGTCGCGACGATGACATATCGCGCATCCGCCAGCGCCTCTGCGGCGTCGGTCGTCGCGGACAGATCCAGCGTACGGTTGGCGAGGAACTCCTCCAACTCGGTATCGATGATCGGCGAGGTGCGCGCATTGACCTGAGCGACTCGTTCCTCCGAAATATCAACCGCCACGACTTGGTTGTGTTGCGCCAGAAGAACGGCATTGGACATGCCCACATAGCCGAGGCCGAAAACAGCGATCTTCATTCTTCAAACCCCATAGCAGTGGGAGGAGCCCGATCGGGACCGGTGCGTCTCTGCGACTAGCCGCCCCGGTCGATCCACGACAAGCCCATTCATGACAGGAAAGACAGGCGATTTGCCCAAGTGCGGGACTTTGGTTGCGAAGCGTCGGTGTCCTGTCCCATCGCGCCGAAAAATAATTGATGCTGCAGTGCGATGCAATCTTGACTTTTTCACTTCAACCGTGACGGACGCAGCGTCCTGCCCTTGGTGGACGCTGGATGAACGGCACGTTGCCAAAAATTCAGCCTTTCGTACCTATTCCACGGTGAGACGCTGTTGCGATGCAAAATATCTGTTCCGCAAGCGGCACAGACGCTACATTCTGTCTCAACCAAAGAAATCAGGGCAGGTCGGCTAACATGGATATGGGAAGATTCCATAGCAAGGCGCCGATACAAAAGGTAAGGCGCTTGAGTATTCCAGCTTCTATTTTGCGCTTTAGGGCGCTCATTGCCCTGATCCTGATAGATTTAACCTGCGTTGCCGCAGGTTTTGCTGGTGCCGCCTATTTCCGGTTTGTCATGCTGGGCCACACTCGTTGGACTCTGGCGATTGTGACATTATTGTCAGCTTACTTCCTGACATCCTTTTCCATTCGGGCCTATGATCAGGAAAACCTGACCATCCCTCGTCATGCTGCATCGCAAGGTACGAAGGCGTTGCTGCTGGCAGTGTGCGCGGTCATCCTGGTCGCATTCGTTTTTCAGGCGAGTGAAGATTTTCCCCGCGTTGTCATCGCCTTGGGCGCGCTGATTGGGACGGTCCTGATCGCCTCCGCCCGCTATGCATTCGTCCGAAATATGGCACACGTTATCGGCGGTAACCCTTTCACCGTCATGCTGCTCCATGATGGCCGTTCGCCAATCCCGCAGGGTGATTTCGCGCAGGTGGTCGAGACGGGTGACCGCTTCGACCCCAATCTCCATGACCCAATCATGTACGACCGTCTCGCACGGCTGGTCGCCAGCGCGGACCGTGTCGTGGTGGCCTGCGCGCCCGATACCCGGATCGCCTGGGCAAATGCGCTCAAGGGCACGGGTGTCCAGAGCGAGATCTTCGTACCCGAGCTAAGCCAGCTCGCGCCGCTCGGCATCTCCACTTGCGCCGACACGCCGACCATGATCGTCGCGGTCGGTCCCCTCGGCCTGTTCGATCGCTTTCTGAAGCGGATGTTCGATATCGCGGTCTCGGGACTGGCGCTGTTCCTGCTCGCGCCGGTCCTCGGGCTGATCGCGCTGGCGGTTCGGCTCGACAGCGCAGGGCCCATCCTATTCCGCCAAGTGCGTATCGGGTGGGGGAACGAGATGTTCCACATCCTCAAGTTCCGCAGCATGTATGTCGAGGGCAGCGACGGCGCAGGGCATCGTTCCGCCTCGCGCGACGACGACCGCATTACGCGTGTCGGCCGGTTCATTCGCATGACTAGCATGGACGAGCTCCCCCAGATCATCAATGTGCTGAAGGGTGATATGAGCATTGTCGGACCGCGCCCGCATGCGCTGGGTTCGCGTGCGGCCGAGAAGCTGTTCTGGGAAGTCGACGGTCGCTATTGGCAACGCCATTCGGTTAAGCCCGGCCTCACCGGCTTGGCGCAGGTTCGCGGCTATCGCGGCGCAACCCTGATCGAGGACGATCTCCGCAATCGCCTGCAGGCCGACCTCGAATATCTGGAGCATTGGTCGATCTGGCGCGACATTCGCATCGTGCTGCAGACGTTCCAGGTCCTGCTCCACCGCAACGCTTACTGACGATGGCGGGTTAGGGCGGGCCTGCAAAGCCGTCGTTTTACGCTATGCGCAAGTCCGGTAAGGACTATGCTGGAGGACGGCTGGCCTAACTCGCGACGGTGACGTCCGAAGCTTTTATGCCCCCCGCACGTCTCGGATATGGTCGTTTCGGCGCAATTTCGGGGGCGGCGTTACCGCCCCCGCTCAAGATAGGGCCTATTTCTTCAGCTTCGACGGGGCATATTCCTGATAGGAATGACCCAATATGCCCATGGTAAGCCCGGCCCCGCGCAGAAGGTGGACCATGGCGCGCCCACCCCAATAAGGGGAGACGAGCATCGCAGGCGACATCGCGGCGCCCAGTCCCATGCGCACTACCCCACGGGCGAGCTGCTTCGCCTTCTCTGCACCCGATCCCTCGATACGGGTCGCAACGGCGAAGGTATTGCCAAGACGATACTGCCTCTGACGCTGCCATTTCATCGTCAGACGATTGACCGGGAACATGTCATAGACCAGCGCCTGATCCGACCAATGAATCCGGACACCCCGGCGCCACGCCTGATTAAAGAACAGGTAATCACTGCCGCCCGTGAAACGCATCCGCGCATCGAAGCGTAGATCGAGTTCACGGAATCGGGCGAGATCAAACATCACGTTGTTCGAAGCCGCGAAATTCAACCTTTCGCCTTCGGCATAGCGCTTGCGATCATAGAGACGGCTGCGACGCAGCCAGTCGTCCACCGGTCCTTCGAAGACGGGCTCGATCGGACCATATATGCAATCCGCGCCGGTCGCCTCGCGGGTACGAAGCATCGAATCCAACCAGCCATCGACCGGCCATTCGTCATCGTCAAGGAAGCAGAACAGCTCTGTCCCCTCCGGTGCGCTGTCCATCGCCCGGTTGCGAGCGATCGGAATGCCCTGCTGCGGCTCGACGACATAATGAAGGTCATATTCGGGATGACCGGCATGGGCCATCACCGCATCCCGGCTGCTGCCCGACGCATCATTGTCCACCACGACGATGCTGAGCCGCCAGGGCCGCGCCGGATCGCGATGCTGGTTGCGCATGACGCCAAGCAGCTTGTCGATCCCCTCCGGACGACGGAAGGTCAGAACGCCCAGCGTGATGTGAATGGGCGCGCGGTCAGCGGACATGCCAGTCATCGCCCGAGCAGCGAGCGGGCGGCGCCCGTGATCCGTTTGCGGATCACCTGCGTCGTCAAATTCTGACGAGTCCACCCCATGCCCCGTGCTTCGCGCGCGACGCGATCAATCTCGGCCAGCGTGTCGGTCATGCCGAGATGTGCATCGGCGATACCCCCGGTGACGAGGCTCTTGCCCATCCGGCCCAGTCCGTCGAAGCGGCGCGCGAGGTGCAGGCCGGTCGCCATCATGATCTGTGGTTTCAAAGACTTGGCGCGATCGGTGTTGGTGTAGCGGTTGCTTTCGTGCAGCCGCTGGTAGGTGAGCGGGGTCTCGACGAGCACGCCCGGCGCCAGATAGGCGGCCGCGAACTTCAGGTAATTGTCGCTCAGCACCACGTCGTCGGCCAGCGGCATCGGCAGAATTTGCGACAGAATCGACCGATGGAAGGTCAGGCCTGAGGTAGGGACGGGCAGGGTAGGAAAGCCACCCGCGCGCATCGTCTCGCGCTTGTCGATCGGCGTGATCGCGATCTCGGCGGGCACCAGCCCGGCCTCGTCGTTCGTGACGCGATCGAAGCACCAGCCGACCTGACGCTGGGCATAGATGTCCGCGATCCGGGCCAGCTTTCCGGGCAGGAAGAAATCGTCCGCGTCGAGCATCATCAGCACGTCGCCGGTCGAGGCGGCGAAGCCGGCATTGAAGCTGGAGGCCTGGCCGCCATTGGGCTTGAACACCGGGGTCACCGCATCACCATAGCTGGCAATTACGGCACGGGAGTCGTCGGTCGACCCGTCATCGACCACGATGATCTCCGCCGCCAACTCGTTTTGCGACAAGACACTGTCGATGCAGGCGCGCAGGTACCTGGCGTAATTGTAATTGTTGATGAGGACCGACAGTTTCATCCTACTTCCCCGTTTGCCCTCGAAACCATATCGCGATGCAGCATTAGCATAAGCGGACCCGTGACCGCGATGGCGAAGCGATGTCGCGCGACACGAAAATTCATTCCGGCTGATCCGGCGCGGGCACATCGTCGGCGCCGATCCGTCCATAACGGGCGACGATACGCAGGTTGCTGCGAATGACGCGCGCGGGATTGCCAGCGACCAACGAATTGGGCGGTACGTCCTTGGTCACCACCGAGCCCGATCCGATCACGCATTCGTCGCCGATGCGAATGCCCGGCAGGATGATGCTGCGAGCGCCGATGAAGCAGCGGCGCCCGATCCAGGTATCGAGATACAGCCCACGCGTCAGGTCGTGGGTCAAGATCGCCGCGTCGAACGCGACATAGCTCTCCTCGCCAATATGCAGCCCCTTGGGGTTCGTCCGGTCGAACTTCGCCGATAGCGAGAATTGCGCGGTCGGATGAATGTCCATTCCCCAGAAACGGACATACCAAAAACGCTTCGCCTCGACGAAGACGTTACGCAGCTTCTTGAGGCGATTGAGCCCCCATTTGGGCTTGGCTCCGCTGGTGCGCGCCACTGTCATTTCCTCCGATAATCGTCGAGGACGCGGTCATAATAGTCTTCGAGCTGACGCGTCTGTGCCATCAGGTCGAAACGTTCGGCCACCCATTCGGGCGCGCGCTCGTGAAAAGACCGCCAGCGCTCGCCATCTGAGAGCAGAGAAGCGACCGCGTCGGCCATCGCCGAGACGTCCCGCTCCTCTGCAAGCAGACCGGTTCGCCCTTGCTCGACGGCTTCACCGACGCCTCCCGAGCGAAAGGCGACTACGGGGGTTCCGACCGCCTGGGCTTCCAGATTGGCGATGCCGAATGCCTCGGCATGACCATTGTCCAGAGTGACGCTCCCATGCAGATAAAGCTGCGCCTGACCCAGTTCGTCGCGGATCGCCTCCTGGCTGAGGCGCGGGTGATGGGTCACGCGGGGCAGGCTGGCGCGCGCATGTGCGAGCGTCGCGGCAGCTTCGGGGCCGTCGCCGATCATCACATAGTCGACCGGAATACCCTGTGCGGCTACGCGGGCCAGCGCATCGATCATGTAGCGATAGCCCTTATACTCCACGAAGCGGGCAATCGAAACCACCCGACCGGGAATGCGGGGGCGGGGATCGGGCCGGAACAGCCCACGATCGACGCCGATATAATGGCGATGGATCGACGTCGAAGGGTAGCTCAGATCAAGCAGCCGATCGCGAATAAAGTCGGACACGGCAATATGGTAACCGCCTGCCCGAGCCATCTGGGCCCGCCCTTTGGCAAAGAAGCGGACCTGGTTGAAGCCGCCCGGTTTCTTGGGATCACCGCGATAGGTGGCATCGAAGCCGTGAAAGGTCGTCACGAGCGGCTTGCCCAAGGCACGCGCCAGCGGCGAAAGGACATAGCCGTTCTTGCCGAAATGAGCATGGATCAGGTCGGCGTGCGCCAGTGGCGGAAACAGCCCCGGCACCGCGACCCGTGGGATTTTCAGCAGAAGCGAGCCCGCCTTCATTACCGGAGAGTTCGCTATCACATGGACGGGCAGATCGCTTTCCCCGCCATGCCCTTCTCCCATACGCTGTCCGACGAGAAATTCCGGCGAATAGCGCTCATAGCCGCGCGCCTGCGCCAGCACGAAGGCTTGGCTGGGCGGGAGGAAGCGTTCGACGAAGATCGCCACGCGGCGGCCATTATGGTTCTGCGGTCCACTCATCGGCCTGATCCCGCCGAGCGCAGCGCCCCGGCCAGCGAATCGAGCGCGGGGAGGGGCATCATATTCTCATCGTAAAGCAGGGCGCGGGCGCGGCAGCCATGACCCTGCGCGGCCTCCGCCTTGCTGAACTTCTCGCGCAGCCCCCAGGTGGTCACCCCTTTCAGCGTCCCCGACGCGGACACCGTTCGAACGAGGTCAGCAAAGGTGCGTCCATAGACGTCAAGATCCGGCGTGGGCAGCCGGTGCGCGAATTTGCACGACCCGTCCATCTCGGTGATGTATGTACCCAATCCCAATTTCCTGGTCTCGCGCAGGAATGCGGTTAGCGCGGCAGCGTCGAGGCGGTCGAAGCCGGGACGGAAATGCGCCTGGAGCCCGATCGCGTGAATCGGCACACTGGCCGCGCGAAGCTCGCGCAGAATGTCCAGCATCATCGCCCGGCGCGCGTCATAATTGGCACCCGCCTTTTCCAGATGGGTTTCGTTAATGACCAAAATGGCCTTGGGGTCGGCACGATGCGCCCGCTCGAACGCCTCGCGCACATGGTCTTTGCCGAGGAGACGATAGAAGACCGATGCCCGCCACTGCGCGGCGTCATATTCCATGACTTCGTTGACCACGTCCCAGGCATAGACCTGCCCGGCGAAATGACCGACCGTCTGATCGATGTGCCGGTTCATCGCGCTGCGAAGCTCGGCCGGATCGGTGATTGCATCGACCCAGCCCGGAACGCGGTACCAGATCAAAGTATGACCATAGAGCCCGGCGCCGATCTCCCTGGCAAAGGCCGCGATTTTGTCCGCGTCGACGAACTGGACCTGTCCCGGCTGCTTTTCGGTACCCACCCATTTCAGCGCGTTGCGTGGGGTCAGCGATGAACAATGGCGACGAAACAGCTCGCGCATCGCGGGGTCCCGTAGATCCTCTGCGTCGATGGCGGCACCGAAGCGAATGCCGCGCGTCAGGTTGCGCAAGCTCAGGTCATCGGCTGCCGCACTCGGCATTCCGATGGTAACAGCTGCCGCACCGCCACTCAGCAGGAGACCGCGCCGAGTCAGGGCCATGTCCTTCGCTCCGTCCGCCATCACCGCGTTCCGCTATGGCGAATAATGGCGTCGAGATGTTGCATCAATTGCTGGCGTCCGGGCGGGACGACGTCGTTGCCGGGCGGCGGAGCAAGATCGCGGGCAAGCAGCGCGTGCAGCTCTTCGGCGGTTCGTGCAACATAAAGCCCTGGACGTCCCTCAAGCTGGGACACTGTGGCCATCTGATGGTCGTTGCGATGCTCGCCATGCGCCGCCAGGCGTGGAAAGAGGATGGCTGGGCGACCGACCCTCTGACACGTCAGTATCGTGCCGATACCGGCATGAGCAACCACCACGCGCGCATTCGCGAAATAGGCATCGACATCCAGCGGCCGGATGCGGGGGCTCCACTCGATATTGCGGGGCACATAGGTGGATTTGCCCGTCTGTGCGAAAATCGGTTCGTTCAGCGACGGTGCGATGGCATCGATCGCCTCGATCAGCCGGTCGAAGGGAAGCTGCGTCCCGACGGTGACGAAGATCACAGAACCGCTCCTGCATGATGCGGCCCTTTGGGCTTGGCGAGATGCGCCCATTGGGTCAGCCATTCCGTCGCGACAAATCGCGCCAATGTCCCACTTTTAGACAGTTGCTCGACATTGGCGACGCTGTCGATCCATACGGTACGCGCCCCGATCAGGCGGCCGGCGAGCAGGCAGAAAAAGCCCGGCGCCGCACCGGTCGAAATGATGACGGCGGGACGGAGCGACAGAACCGTCGTGAAGGACCGGATCAGGCACTTCAGGCTCTGAAACGGTTCGTTGCGGTTACAGTCGGGCAGGACGATCCCGTCCTTGATACCCGCCTTTTCCAAAAGCTCGGCCTCCGTCGTCGCGAAGCGGGTCGCATGGGTATCGAGCATGCTGCGGAGCAACATCATCTGCTCCCAATGGCCACCTTGCGATGCGACTGCGAGCACCCTTGGACGCGACCGGGTATCAGCGGGTTTGCCATTCAAAGCCATCTCGCAACCTCCCATGGCAAGGGCGATCTTCATCGCCCGGCGCGCCGCGGAATACGGAACGCCATCGTTGCGGTACCCTATATCGACCGGCGCGTAACCCGCAAATACTGTCGGTTATGGGACAGTTGCAGTGCAGCATAATTTGCCCGAAGACGGTGCAACCTGTACGAGCGCGCCTGTCCTATCCCGGATCGATGGCGTTCCGGGGGACGATGCGCATTGCCTTGCGTCGGAGGGAAGGTCACCGGTACACAACCGGACGCTTTAACCGCCGCGCAGGATGTCAAATGGTCGGGACGGAGACAAAAATATGAACCCGCTGGTGCCTGTCGAACAGGATTCGGCCAAGATAATCGACATCGGCGCCGTCATGAACGCGGTCCGTCGGCGCATCATTCCCATCGCGATCACGATGGTCATCGTTCTCGCGCTAACCGCCGTCAGCTACAAGCTGGCCACCCCGCGCTACAGTGCCGAAGGGCAGGTTGGTATCGAGCGCACCAACGAGGAAATCGTCAACGCGCAGCAGGATCAGCGCCTGCAACCCCTGACCACCGATTCGTCATCCGTCGATACGGAAGTCACGCAAATCCTGTCGCCTGAAACGCTGGGTCGCGTCGTGGACCGCCTGGGTCTGGCGAAGAACCCGGACTTCGTCGGCACCGATCCGGTCGATCCGACGACGGCACGCAATAACGCGATCGGTGCATTGACCGGCGGTCTGAGCGCCAAGCGCGACGGCACCTCCTATGCCATCGACGTCAGCTTCCTGTCGACCGATCCCGTCATGGCGGCGAAGATCGTCAACACGGTAATGGACGAATATCTGAACCGTCAGCAAATACAGAAGCGCGACGAGCGGAACAAGGAAATCGGTCTGCTCAGCTCGCGTATCGCCAGCGCGCGAGGCGAGTTGCTGGGAGCCGAGACCGAGGTGGCCCGTTTCCGTGCGGCGACCAACCTCGTCGACATTCAGAATGAAAGCACCAACGCGCAGCAGTCGATCGCGGTGCTCAACCAGCAACTGGCCGATGCGCAGGCCCAGCAGGCCGTGGCGGAGGCGCGGAACACCGCCCGCAGCGCGAGCAGTGCCGGCGCAGGATCAGCGGTGACCTCCCCGGTGCTCCAGCAGTTGCGCACCGAGGAAGCGGCGCTGAGCGCTCAGCAGGCCTCGCTTTCGGAACGTTATGGCGAACGCCATCCGCAGGTGATCGAGACCAACGAGAAGCTGCGGGAGACGCGCCGCCAGATCGCATCGGAAACCGCACGAGTCCGCCAGAGCCTAGCCGCCGAGGCCGATGTCGCACGTCGCCGCACTTCCTCGATCGTCTCGTCGCTCGGCGCACAAAAGGGGCAGTTGCTTCAAGGCAATGCCGCATCGGTCCGCCTGGGCGAACTGGAGCGCAAGGCGACGACGCTCAAGAGCCTCTACGAAGCGCTGCTCGAGCGGTATCAGCAGGCGATTGCCCGCCAGGGCACCGAGCGTAGCGCGGCTTACATCATCGCGCGGGCGTTCGTGCCGCAAAAGCCCGATAGCCCGAAGAAGATCGTCTATGGCGGTGGCGGCTTGTTGGCGGCGCTGCTCGCCGGGGCGCTTGTCCTGGCCGGCCTGGAAATGGCGGAGAACGGCTTCACCACCCGCCGTCAGGTCGAACGCGCGCTGGGCCTGCCGGTGCTGGCCTCGATCCCCGATCTTCGAACGCTCGATCGTCATCGGATCAAGTCGCCTACCCCTGCCACGATCAGCCATCATTTGGTCGAGCATCCCGGAAGCGTCTTCAGCGAGGCCTATCGCTCGATCCGCACCGCATTGAAGGTCGGACGCGAGGAGCAATCGGTGAAGGTCGTCGCGATCTCCTCCGCGCTTCCGGGCGAGGGCAAGACTTCGACTTCCTTCTCGCTCGCTCGCTCTTCGGCGTTGGCTGGCATTACGACCGTCCTGGTCGATTGCGACCTTCGGCGTCAGGCGACCAGCCGTCAGATGGAAGGGGCAATTCAATATGGTCTCGCCGACCTTCTGCGTGGTGAAGCGACGCTGGATCAGATCCTGGTCCGCGACAGCGCAAGCGGCGCTTTCCTGTTGCCGCAGCGGCCGACCAATGCCGACACCTCGTACGATCTGATCGCCTCCAGCGCGATGCAGCACCTGGTCGAACGACTGCGCGAGCGCTTCGATCTGGTCATCCTCGACACCGCACCGCTTCTGGCAATCGCGGATTCGCGCGCTATCGCCTCGATGGCCGATGTCGCGTTGCTGGCGGTACGCTGGCGCAAGACGCCCGCTCCGGCCGTGCGGCTGGCGCTGGACCATCTGTCGATGGCGGACGCGCGGATCGGCGGCATCCTGATGACCATGGTCGATCTCAAGGTGCAGCGCCGTGCCGGAGCAGGCGACGAGATGCGCTACTATAATCGCTATTCCAGCTATTATAGCTGAAGCGCTGCGTCTTCCGATCCACCATGATCCTTCCGAAAAGCCGCCGATCCCAATGGGACTGGCGGCTTTTTAGCATGGCTTGGTTGCCAAATCCGCCGAACGGACCTCATCCGGGACGTCGACCGCCGCATAAGGCGTTGCAATGCGCCCAAGCCCCGACTAGGGCGACGCCACTTCCAGCCAACCCCCTATCAGGAGCTGCGTGACCATCATGGCCGCGAACCGTACCTTTTCGATCATCAAGCCCGACGCGACCCGTCGCAACGTGACCGGCGCCGTCACCAAGATGCTGGAGGAAGCCGGCCTGCGCGTCGTCGCTTCGAAGCGTATCCAGATGACCCGCGAGCAGGCCGAGGGCTTCTATGCGGTCCATAAGGAGCGCCCCTTCTTCAACGATCTGGTCGAGTTCATGATTTCGGGCCCGGTCGTCGTGCAGGTGCTGGAAGGCGAGAACGCCATGCAGCGCAACCGTGACATCATGGGCGCGACCAACCCCGCCAATGCCGAGCCGGGCACGATCCGCAAGGAATTGGCGGAGTCGATCGAGGCGAACACGGTCCATGGTTCGGACTCGGACGAGAATGCGGCGATCGAGATCGCCTATTTCTTCAAGCCGGAAGAAATCGTCGGCTGATGGAATGGCGGCTGCGGCGGGCGGATGCGGGCGATGCGCCCGTCTTGTCGCTCGTCGCGGCCGCGACGTTCCTGGAGACGTTTGTCGGGGTCATCGCCGGTCCCGACATGATCCGCCACTGTTCGCGGAACAGCTCGCCGACCCGGTTCGAGCAATGGATCGCCGATCCGGACTGCGTGGCGACGCTTGCCGAACATCGTGATGGCGCCGCGCCGGTCGGCTACACGCTGCTGACCCCGCCAGATCTTCCCGTCGAAACCGATGCGCGCGATATCGAACTGCGTCGCATCTATACGCTTCTGCCTGCTCGCGGCACCGGGCTCGGCCATGGCTTGATGGCAAAGGCTGTCGATGACGCGCGCGCTTTGGGTCGGCGTCGGATACTGCTCGGGGTGCTCGGCATCAATCACGTCGCTCGCGCCTTTTACGAGCGGGAAGGGTTCCAGGTCGTGGGGTCGCGGCGTTTCCAGGTCGGGTCCGCCGTGTTCGACGACGCCATCTACGCCCGCGCGCTCTGAACGATCACGGGCGGGCGCTCGCCCAGGCCGCCGCAAGCTTTGCCGGCGTGCCGCTCCGATCCCGCAGACGAAGCCCCTCCAGGCGAAGCGTTCGCCCGCGCAGCACCCGGCCCTCGGTCCGCCAGACGATGTCGTAAAGCCCCGTGGCGGTTCGGGCCGTATCCCCATCCCAATATCTGGCGGTAATGAGCACCGGCAGCCGCCCTTCGCGATCATCTGCGCCGCCATCAGTCAGCGCGAGCAGGGGGCCCGCAATCGGCTCCGCCTCGATTGCGGGGGCGGAAAGGGGCGTTTGTCGTTCGATGCCCGAGCCCTTGGGGAAATCGATCGTCAGGTCCGAAAGATCATGCCGGGGATCGCGCAACGCGATCCGTCGCCCACCCTGTTCGACACTGGACAACAAATCCAGCCGACCGCGCTCATGTCGCTGGGCGCTAGCCGTCGCCGCCTTGTCGGCCGCGTCGCTACGGCGCTGCGACCAGTTGAGATACAGTGTCAGCGCGGCGACCAGCAGACCCGCAACCGCCACGAACTCCGCCAGCGTCAACAGCCGCCGCCGCGACCGGGCGCCCGGAGACGATGCGTCCCCGGTCTTGTCGCTCATCGCCCGCCCGCCTCCAGCAATTGCGTCGGGGCAACCAGCTCCCAGCTTCGTGCGATCCGATCCTCGACCAGCGTCCAGTCGGTCTCGTCGTCCAGCCGGATCTTGGCCCAGCAGGGCGCATTGCTGGGATCGGCGGTGCAGATGTTCAGCACGGCACCGTCCCCCACCAGCTTTGCGAAAATCTCGCCTTCGACCAAGAAACGGGCCTCGCCGTCGGCGCTTTGCTCCGCCGTGCCGGGCAGCAACATGGCGATGTCGCGAATGCGGGTCAGGTGATCGGTCATCGACGCACAAACTCCGTCAGGATTCGGGGATATAGCCCATGCTCTTCGGTCAGCACGCGCGCCGCCAAGGTATCGGCATCGTCACCGGGCAAGATCGGCACCTCGGCTTGGCCCAGCACTTCGCCGTCATCCAGTTGCTCGGTCACGATATGGACCGAGCATCCCGCCTTGTCGTCGCCCGCGGCGATGGCGCGAGCATGGGTATCGAGCCCCTTATAGAGCGGCAATAACGACGGATGGATGTTGACGATCCGACCGCTCCACTTGGTGACGAAATCGCCCGACAATAGCCGCATGTAACCCGCAAGCGCGATCACCTCGACACCTGCATCGCGTAGCGCCGCATCGATCGCCGCTTCATAAGCGGTTTTGCCGATGCCCTTGGGCGAAAGGGCAAAGGTCGCAATGCCCTGATCCGCCGCCCAGGCCAATCCGGCCGCCTCCGGCTTGTCGGAGGCGACCATGGCCACGCTATAGGCCGCGTCCGGTGCCCGCGACGCCATGACCAGGGACTGCATGTTGGAGCCGCGACCCGAGATCAGGACGCCGACCTTCACCGGCGTGTCAGCCATTATGGGTGGCCGTCCAGTCCGCTTTGGCGCTCCAGGTACCGGCCGAGCCCTTGACGGTGCAGCCACGCTGCCCCGCTTCGACGCGACCGATCGTCACGACCGTCTCACCCGCCTCGCGCAGCGTCTGTGCCAGCGCGTCCGCCTGTTCGGCCGCGACGATCACCGCCATGCCGATCCCGCAGTTGAAGGTGCGGGCCATTTCCTCGGGTTCGATCCCGCCCTGCGCCTGGAGGAAGGCCATGAGGCGCGGTTGCTCCCAGCCGTCGGCGTCGACCACGGCATGGGCGCCGACCGGTAGGACACGCGGAATGTTCTCGAGCAGGCCGCCGCCCGTGATATGGGCGAGCCCCTTGATCGTCCCAGCCTTGATCGAGGGGAGCAGCGAGCGGACATAAATCCGAGTCGGGGCCATCAGCGCCTCGATCAGCAACCGTTCCTGATCGAACAGCGCGGGCCGATCGAGCTTCCATCCCTTGTCGCTGGCCAGACGGCGAACGAGCGAAAAGCCGTTCGAATGCACCCCCGACGAAGCCAGGCCCAGGATCACGTCACCATCGGCGATCGTCGCGCCGGTCAGGACTTCCGTCCGCTCAACGGCACCGACGCAGAAGCCCGCCAAGTCGTAATCGCCCGGAGCATACATGCCCGGCATCTCAGCGGTTTCACCACCGATCAAGGCGCATCCGGCGATACGACATCCTTCCGCGATCGAGGCGATGACACGCTCCGGCACATCGCCTTCCAGCTTGGCGGTCGCGTAATAATCGAGGAAGAACAAGGGCTCGGCGCCCTGAACGACCAGATCATTGGCGCACATGGCAACCAGGTCGATGCCGACCCCGTCATGCCGGTCATGTTCGATCGCGAGTTTCAGCTTGGTGCCCACGCCGTCATTGGCCGCAACGAGCAACGGATCGGAAAAGCCAGCCGCCTTGAGGTCGAAGAAGCCGCCAAAACCACCCAGGTCCGCATCGGCACCCGGCCGCCGCGTCGCCTTGGCCAGCGGGCCGATCGCACGGACCAGCGCATTGCCCGCGGCGATCGAAACGCCCGCATCGGCATAGGTGTAGGACGCGCCCGAACCGGCGGGCGATGGAGTGGTGGACGGCGTGCTATTGTCGGTCATGTTTGCCCGTTAGCTATATCGCGCTTGGATTTCCACGCCTGCTTCGCCAAAAGGCCGCGATGCGTTTGCGATTGCCCTCCATTATGTTCGGTCTGGCCGCTCTTGCCGGCTTAGGCGTCGGTGGCGGCGCGGTGCTCGCCCAGATCGACGGTCAGGCACGCGGTGTCGCGCCGATCGACAGTGGTGGCGCCTATGAGGTGACCGGCGTTTCCGTCGACGTCGCGGGCAAGACGGCGGAGGCGGCACGGCTAGGCGGCTGGCGGATCGCGCAGCGCAAGGCCTGGGCCGTTCTGGCACGGCGCCTGGGTCGTGGCGGGGTCGGGGCGTCGGACGGCCTGCTCGATTCGCTCGTCAGCGGGATCGTCGTCGAGAACGAGCAGATCGGCCCGACTCGCTATGTCGCCCGACTGGGCGTGCTTTTCGACCGGGTTCGCGCAGCGGGGGTGCTGGGCGTTTCCGCCTATGCCGACCGGTCGCCGCCGATGCTGGTCATGCCCCTCCAGATTTCGGGTGGTGCGTCCCAGATGTTTGAGGCGCGCACCCCCTGGCAACAGGCCTGGGCCCGCTTTCGGACGGGCAACAGCTCGATCGACTATATCCGGCCGTCGGGCACCGGCACGGATCCGCTCTTGTTGAACGCCGGACAGATTGGGCGGCGGTCGCGCGGCTGGTGGCGAACGATCCTCGACCAATATGGCGCGTCGGATATTCTGATCCCGGTGGTTCGCCTCTATCGCCAATGGCCCGGCGGCCCGGTCATCGGCGTCTTCGAGGCGCGACATGGCCCCGACAACGCCCTGATCGGCACGGTCACCCTGCGCGTCGGCAGCACCGATAGCATCAATCAGCTGCTCGATACCGGCGTGGGACGCCTGGACGGCATGTACCAACGCGCGCTGGCGAGCGGTACGCTGCACCCGGATGCGACGCTCAACCCACCGCCCAAGCCCGAGGAAGCGGTGATTGACGATACCACGCCGGGCGAGGAGCCGATCACGGGGCTGGATTCCGCCATCGCCGCAACCGGCGCGGGAATCGCCATCACGCTGCAATATGACGCGCCCAGCGCCAGCGCGGTGGCCAATGCCGAAAGCCTGGTCCGGTCCATCCCGGGCGTCGTCCGCGCCGGTACGACCAGTCTGGCGCTAGGTGGCGTTTCGCTGATGGCAGTCACCTATGACGGTGATCCAGAGCAGCTTCGCCGTGCGTTGGAACAACGCGGTTTGCAGGTGTCCGGTTCGGGCACCACTTTGCGCATCCGGCGCGCGGCTCCACAGCCCGCGCCCGCGCCTCAATCGGATAATGTGACGACCGGATGAACCAGATGGCGCTGCCGCTGCAATGGCCGGCGGACCCCCGATCAGATGCCTTCCTGCTGACCGATTCGAACCGGATGGCGGCGAAGATGCTCGACCAGTGGGAGGCGTGGCCGACCATGGCCGCGATCCTGACCGGACCGCGAAAGTCGGGACGGTCGCTGCTCGCGCGGATATTCGCAGCGCGAAGTGGCGGTACGATCATCGACGATGCCGAGCGTGTGCCCGAGGTCCAGATCTTTCACGCGTGGAACAATGCCCAGGCGGAGCGCCGACCGCTGCTGATCGTCGCGGATGCGCCGCCGCCGCGCTGGCAGGTCAAGCTGCCCGACCTTCGCTCGCGACTCGCGAACAGCAGTCTGGCGGAGATTACCGCACCGGACGACGAATTGGTCGCGGCGCTGTTTGAGCTTTTGTTTCAACGGCGCGGGCTTGATGCCCGTCCTGATCTGATCGAGTGGCTGACGCTTCGAATCGAACGTAGTCACCTTTCTGTCATGCGAGCAGTGGATATGCTGGATCAGGGGGCGATGGAACGGCGTGCGCGCTTGTCCATTCCCTTGGCACGATCCACCCTGACCGCGGCCGGCCTGATCGCCGAGCCGTAAGCCGCAAGCGAGTAACGATGACCCGTCCTGCCCATATCGCGCAAATGTCCGAGCCGGACGACGATCATTTCGCAGCGGAGCCGAACGGGCGGTATTTCAATCGCGAACTCTCCTGGCTCGCCTTCAACCGGCGCGTGCTGGAGGAGGCGTGCAACACGGCGCATCCCTTGCTCGAACGATTACGCTTCCTGTCCATCTCTGGATCGAACCTGGACGAGTTCTTCATGGTCCGCGTCGCCGGGCTGAAGGGGCAGCAGGCACAGGACGTCGAACAGCGCTCGGTCGATGGCCTCACCCCGGCACAGCAGCTCAGCGGGATCATCGCCGAGGCGGATCGCCTGATGGCCAGCCAGCAGGAAGTCTGGGGCGATCTGCGCATCCTGCTCGATGAGGCGGGCATCTTTGTCCTGCGGCGGGACGCGATCGACCCGGAGGCCAGCGCCTGGCTGGAAACGCATGTTCGTGACCAGATTTTCCCGATCCTGACGCCCCAGGCACTCGACCCGGCGCATCCCTTTCCGTTCATCCCCAACAAGGGCTTGTCGATGATCTTCGACCTGACCCGCGTGTCGGACAAGGCGCCGATCCGCGAGTTGGTGATGATCCCCGCGACCATGCCGCGCTTCGTCCGCCTGCCGGGCGAGGGGGCCCGCTATGTCGCGATCGAGACGATCCTGCGGCGCTTCTCCGGGCTGCTGTTCCCAGGATATATCGTCAACGGCGCGGCGACCTTCCGCGTTCTGCGCGACAGCGATATCGAAATCGAGGAAGAGGCGGAGGATCTGGTCCGTTACTTCGCCAATGCCATCAAGCGGCGTCGGCGCGGGCGGGTGATTCGGCTGGAGCTGGAAACCGGCATGCCCGACGAACTGGCCGATGTGTTGCGAGGCGAACTTGGCGGATCGGACGCGATCATCACCGAGAGCGGCAACCTGCTCGGCATCGGCGATCTCGACATGCTGGTCGACGAGAACCGCCCCGACCTGAAATTCCCGCCTTATGCCCCGCGCTTCCCCGAGCGGATTCGCGAATTTGCGGGGGATTGCTTTGCCGCGATCAAGGCGAAGGACATCGTCGTCCACCATCCCTATGAGACGTTCGAGGTGGTGATCGCCTTTTTGAAGCAGGCCGCGGTCGATCCGGACGTGGTGGCGATCAAGCAGACACTGTACCGCGCGGGCAAGCAGTCGGCCGTTATCAACGCCCTGATCGCGGCGGCCGAAGCAGGCAAGTCCGTCACCGCCATCGTCGAACTGAAGGCCCGCTTCGACGAAGAGCAGAATCTTTATTGGGCCTCCGCGCTGGAGCGGGCGGGCGTGCAGGTCGTCTACGGCTTCATCGACTGGAAGACCCATGCCAAGGTGTCGATGGTCGTCAGGCGCGAGGGAAGCGACTTCCGCACCTATTGCCACTTCGGCACGGGCAATTACCATCCAGTGACGGCGCGCATCTATACCGACATCAGCTTTTTCACCGCCGATCCGCTGATCGGGCGAGATGCGGCGCAAATGTTCAATTACATCACCGGCTATGTCGAACCGGCTGCGATGAGCCGGGTCAGCCTGTCCCCGCGCGACCTGCGGCCCAATTTGATGGCGCTGATCGACGCGGAGATTGCCCATGCGCGGGCCGGTCGTCCGGGCAGCCTCTGGGCCAAGGTCAACTCGCTGGTCGATCCGCTGGTTATCGAGAAGCTCTATGAGGCGAGCGGCGCCGGCGTTGAGATCGACCTGATCGTTCGCGGCATCTGCTGCCTGCGTCCCGGCGTGCCGGGCATGTCCGAGAATATCCGCGTAAAGTCGGTGGTCGGCCGCTTCCTGGAGCATAGTCGCATCTGGGCATTCGGTGATGGCAAGGCGCTGCCCCATGATGCGGCCAAGCTGTTCATCTCCTCGGCCGACTGGATGCCGCGCAATTTCGATCGCCGTGTCGAATATATGCTCCCCATCCTGAACCCGACGGTTCACGACCAGATCCTCGACCAAGTCATGGTCGCCAACCTGCTCGACAATGAACAAAGCTGGGAATTGGAGCCGGATGGCAGCTATGTGCGCGATCAGCCTGGGGATCGCCCCTTCAACCTGCATCGGTATTTCATGACCAATCCATCCCTTTCGGGGCGCGGGGCCGCGCTCGACAGCAGCAAGGCCGTGCCGACCCTGTCGCTCCGGCGGCAACGATGATGCGCGCAGTCTGAACGATGGCGGCAGCACGCGCACCACGCACCGCGATCATCGATATTGGGTCCAACTCGGTCCGGCTGGTCGTGTATCAAGGACCGGCACGACTGCCTGCGATCCTGTTCAACGAAAAGGTCATGGCCGGTCTGGGTCGCGGATTGGCCGCGACCGGTGCGATCGATCCCGCCGCGCTGGCCAAGGCGCAAGTCGCCCTGGCACGCTTTGCCAGCCTGGCGCGGGAGATGGGCGTGACCAGTCTGCGCACCGTCGCGACGGCTGCCGTCCGTGACGCGGCGAATGGCGGCGATCTGATCGACTGTGCCGAGGCGCTGGGCCTGGAGGTCGAGCTACTTTCGGGCGAGCAGGAAGCCAAGGCGGCGGGCGAGGGGGTGCTTTCCGCAATCCCGGATGCCGATGGCATTGTCGGCGATCTGGGCGGCGGCAGTCTGGAACTGGTTCGCGTCCGTGACGGCCACGTCGAAGATCGGGTGTCCTTTCCGCTCGGCGTGCTGCGCATTCCGGCCTTGCGCGAGCGTGGCGGCAAGGCGTTCGAGCGGCATATCGCGCGGCTCATCGAGGAAGCGGATTGGGACGGGCGGGGACGTGGTCTTCCCTTCTACATGGTCGGGGGGTCGTGGCGGGCGCTGGCGCGACTGGACATGACGCTGGCCGCTTATCCCTTGCCGATCATCCATCATTACGAACTGACGCCGGTCGATATCCTGCGCCTGTCGCGCACCATCCCTCATCTGGGCAAGGCGCGACTGCGCGAGGTGCAGGGCCTGTCTTCGAGCCGCGCCGCCACGCTGGGCGATGCGACCGCCTTGCTCAGCGTGCTGCTCAAGCATCTGGGCAGCAGCACGACGGTGGTCTCCGCCTTCGGCTTGCGCGAGGGATTGTTGTTCGGCGCGCTGGACGCCCGTACCCGTGCGCTCGATCCTCTGATCGTCGGTGCGCGCGAGGAGGGCCGGTTGCTGGGGCGTTTCCCAGAGCACGGCGATTTGCTGGACCGCTGGATTGCGCCCCTGTTCGACGAGGAGGCCGTTGGCGATGCGCGGCTCCGCCATGCATCATGCTTGCTGGCCGATGTAGGCTGGCGCGCCAATCCGGAGTTCCGGGCCGAGCGCGGGGCCGAGATCGCGTTACACGGCAATTGGGTGGGGATCGACGCAACCGGCCGGGCGATGCTGGCGCAGGCGCTGCATACCAGCCTTGGCGGGGGACTGGACGTGCCCGCACCACTAGCGGAGCTGGCGACACCCGCACAGTTGAAGCGCGCAACGGCCTGGGGCCTGGCGATCCGCCTCGGCCAGCGGCTAAGCGGCGGGCTGGCGGGACCTTTGGAGCGGACCGAATTGATCGTCGAGGGATCGATGCTCGGCCTGGCGATGCTCGACGCGGATCGGGGCTTTTACGGGGAGGCGGTGGAGCGCCGCCACAACGCACTGGCCGCCGCCCTCGGGCGCACGCCGAGCCGGATCAGCCGCACCTGACGCGGAGGATCCGGCCCTCGGCATCGACTTCGACATTCAGCCGGTCGATACGGTAATCCATCGTCACGACCGTGTCGGGACCGATGACCCGCAAGGTTCGCGAGCCCGACCGCTTCAACGCCTCAGGACGCATCGAATCGGTCCATACCTTGCCAATCAGGGGCGCCACCCCGGCATCGCCGCAGCTGGCCCCGGCCGATATATCGGCCGCCTTCGGCGTCGGTGCGCAGGCCGCGATACCTATCAGCGCGCTGATGGCAAGCCCCTTCATCACGCAGCCTCCTCGGTATCGCGTACCATCTTCAGCTTGCCGCCCTTGACCACGAAACCCAGCCGCCCTTCGACCAGATCGAGCGCGTCGCGACCGAATTGCTCGAACCGCCAGCCATCGAGCACCGACAGACCGGTCCGTACCCCGGCGGCCAGCATTTCCAGATCATCGGCCCGTGCGAGCAAACGCGGCGCCACGTCGATGTCCCGCGCTCGAATCTTGAGCAACAGCTTGAGCAGGTCGGCCACGAGCGCGCCTTCACGGCCCAGTCCCGGCTTGCGATCATCGCGCGCGGGCAATTCGTCGGCTCCGAGCGGCACGGCATTGTCGAGCGCGTCCATCAGGCGGCTACCAATGTCGTTGCTCGCCCAGGTCGCCGAGAGCCCGCGAACCTTGGCCAGGTCCGCCTGCTTGCGCGGCGGATGACCGGCAAGATCGGCCAGCGTCTCGTCCTTGACGATACGGCCGCGAGGCAGATCCTTCGCCTGTGCCTCGAGTTCGCGCCACCGCGCGAGAGCCTTGAGACGGCCCAGCATGTCCGGCTTGCGTCCCGAGACGCGAACGCGTTTCCACGCGCAATCGGGATCGTTCGCATAGTGCGACGGATCGGCCAGCCGCTCCATCTCCTGATCCAGCCACGCCCCACGCCCGGTCTTGCGCAGGCGTTCGAGCATCTTGGGGAAGATCGCCGACAAATGGGTCACGTCGCCGATCGCATAGTCGACTTGGCGCTGGTCGAGCGGCCGGCGCGACCAATCGGTAAAGCGCGCGCCCTTGTCCACCTGAATGCCCAGCCAGCTATCGACGAGGTTGGAATAGCCGATCTGCTCGCCTTGCCCCAGCGCCATGGCTGCGATCTGCGTGTCGAACAGTGGGTGCGGGGTCTTGCCGGTCAGGTTATAAATGATCTCGATGTCCTGCCCACCGGCATGGAAGACCTTGAGCACCTCGTCGTTGTTCACCAAAAGGTCGAGCAGCGGCGTCATGTCGAGCCCCGGCGCCTTGGGGTCGATCGCGGCGGCCTCTTCGGTGTCGGCGATCTGGATCAGGCAGAGTTCCGGCCAATAGGTGCTCTCGCGCATGAACTCGGTATCGACCATGACATAGTCGGCTTGCGAGAGGCGGGCGCAGAGGTTGGCGAGCGTGGCGCTGTCGGTAATCAACGGATGGACGTGCATCGTCTGCACATAGCGGCAGGTGTGCAGCTTGACAAAGAGGAACGCAAGCGACCGTGCTTTGGGCACAATGGGATTGACAAAAGGGGGGCTGGCGGGGAAGCGGCTGGGCTTTCCCAGACGTTCAGAGAATGTTCGCCATGCACGCCTATCGTACTCATAACTGCGCCGCGCTGACGGCCGAAGCCGTGGGCCAGACGGTCCGCCTGTCCGGCTGGGTCCATCGCAAGCGCGATCATGGCGGCGTTCTCTTCGTCGATCTGCGCGACCATTATGGCATTACTCAGATCGTCGCGGACAGCGATACGCCCGCGCTCGCGATCCTGGAAAGCGTGCGCGTCGAATCGGTCGTGACGATCGACGGCGTGGTAAAGGCACGGTCGGCGGGCACGGTGAACCCCAACCTTGCGACCGGCGAGATAGAGGTGTTCGCGCGCGGAGCCACGGTGCTTTCCGCCGCCGAGGAACTGCCGATGCCGGTCGCGGGCGAGCAGGAATATCCGGAAGATATTCGCCTGCGCTACCGTTTCCTCGACCTGCGCCGCGAGACGCTGCACGCCAATATCGTGCGTCGGACCCAGGTGATCTCGGACATGCGTCGTCGCATGGAGACGGCAGGCTTCACCGAATATTCAACCCCGATCCTGACCGCATCCTCGCCCGAGGGCGCACGCGACTTCCTGGTGCCAAGCCGCATCCATCCGGGCAAGTTCTACGCGCTGCCCCAGGCACCGCAGCAGTACAAGCAGCTGCTGATGGTCGCGGGCTTTGACCGCTATTTCCAGATTGCCCCCTGTTTCCGCGACGAGGATCCGCGCGCCGATCGTCTGCCTGGCGAATTCTACCAGCTCGATCTCGAAATGAGCTTCGTCACCCAGGAAGAGGTTTGGGAGACGATGGAGCCGGTGATCGGCGGCATCTTCGAGAAGTTCGCCGACGGGCGTACCGTCACCCCGATCGGCCAGTTCCCGCGCATCCCCTATTCCGAGTCGATGCTGAAATATGGCAACGACAAGCCCGACCTGCGCAACCCGCTGATCATCACCGACGTCTCCGAGCATTTCACGACCTCGGGCTTCGGGCTGTTCGAGAAGATCGTCGGCTCGGGCGGCGTGGTCCGCGCGATCCCCGCGCCGGGCACCGCCGAGAAGAGCCGCAAGTTCTTCGACGAGATGAACGAGTGGGCCCGCGCCGAAGGTCATGCAGGCCTGGGCTATGTTACCCGCAAGGGCGGCGAGTTCGGGGGCCCGATCGCCAAGAACCATGGCACCGAGGGCATGGAGGCGATCTATGCCGCGCTGGGCCTCGGCCCCGATGACGGTCTGTTCTTCGCGGCAGGCAAGGTGGAACAGGCGGCAAAGCTGGCGGGCCTGGCGCGCACCCGCGTCGCCGAACAGCTTGGCCTGATCGAGGAAGGTGGGTTTCGGCTGTGCTGGATCGTCGACTTCCCCTTCTACGAGTGGGACGAGGACGAGAAGAAGGTCGAGTTCGCCCACAACCCCTTCTCGATGCCGCAGGGTGGCATGGAGGCGTTGACCACCGCCGATCCGCTGTCGATCAAGGCCTATCAATATGATTTGGTCTGCAACGGCTATGAGATCGCGTCGGGTTCGATCCGCAACCAGTCGCCAGAGCTCATGGTGAAGGCGTTCGAGCTCGTCGGCCTGTCCAAGTCCGATGTCGAGGAGCGCTTCGGCGGCCTGTACCGCGCGTTCCAATATGGCGCTCCCCCGCATGGCGGGATGGCCGCCGGTGTCGACCGGATCGTCATGTTGATCTGCGGCGCGCAGAATCTGCGTGAAATCTCGCTGTTCCCGATGAACCAGCGCGCCGAGGATTTGCTGATGGGCGCGCCGAGCTTGCCCGAGCCGCGCCAGATGCGCGAACTCCACCTGCGCACGACCGCCGAACCCAAGAAGGACGGCGATCAGGTCGTGGTGGCGGCGAGCCACTGAACTCCATGACAAAAGGGGCGGGTGTCATCATCGACACCCGCCCCCGAAAGATACCGCCCGCGCAGGTCTTCACCCGCGCGGGCGTTTTGATTTACGCCGTTGCGACCGCAGCAGCCGCCGGCTTGAATTCGCCCTCTTCGTCCATCAGGTGCAGCACGCCATCCGCAATCGCGAAATAGGCGCCGCGCAGCTTGAGCGTGCCCGCACCTTCACGCTTCGTGACGAAGGGGAAGGTGCGCATATTGGCGATCGACGTACGAACCGCTTCCAGTTCCATCTCGCGCATCGCATCCGGGCCGTCGCCATGCTTGGCGACAACCTTCTCGCGCGCACCGTCGAGCAGATGCACCCAGTCCGAAATGAAGCCGCCTTCGCCCTGCGGCGCATGGGCGAAACCTTGCGTCAGAGCGGCCTTGCAACCGCCGCATGCCCCATGCCCCATAACAACGACATCGGTCACCTCGAGCTGCGTCACCGCGAATTCGAGTGCGGCCGACACGCCGTGATGGCCGCCGCCGGTTTCGAAAGGCGGAACGAGATTGGCGACGTTGCGCACCACGAAAATCTCACCCGGCAGCGTGTCGAAGATCTGAGCCGGATCCACGCGGCTGTCCGAGCACGCGATCACCATCACCTTGGGGCTCTGGCCTTCCTTCAGTTCGGCCCAGCGGTCGCGCTGGCGACGCCAATCGGAGGTCCGAAAGCGCTGATAGCCATCCACGAGGTCGTTAAAGTCGGTCATTGCTCTCTCTTGTCCAGTTTGGAAGCCACGCTCTAGCAGGCGAACCCGACCATGGCCGTTTCGGTTCCATATCAAATTGTGTCTATGCCTGATATAGGTCAGGCCGCCGGGGGCATTGTGTCCGACGAGTAGCATCGCTATTTCGCGGGTCATGAACGAGTTGACACCGTTGGTCGCGCCGGTGCGCGCGCGCAAGCCCGATTGGATCCGCGTCAAGGCTCCGACCAGCGCCGGTTTCGCCGCGACCCGCGAGTTGATGCGCGCGAAGAGTTTGACGACCGTCTGCGAAGAGGCGGCTTGCCCCAATATCGGGGAATGCTGGTCGAAAAAGCACGCGACCGTCATGATCCTCGGCGACACCTGCACACGCGCTTGTGCCTTTTGCAACGTCAAGACGGGCATGCCGCGCAAGGTCGACGCGATGGAGCCCCAGAATGTGGCCGACGCCGCAGCGCAGATGGGCCTGAAGCATATCGTGGTCACCTCGGTCGATCGCGACGACCTTCCCGATGGCGGCGCGTCGCAGTTCGTGAAGGTGATTCAGGCTCTGCGCCGGACGACGCCGGACACGACGATCGAAATCCTGACCCCGGACTTCCGCAACAAGGCGCAAGCGGCAATCGAGTCGATCGTCGAGGCGCGGCCTGACGTCTACAACCATAATCTGGAGACGGTTCCCCGGCTCTATCCGACGATCCGTCCGGGTGCGCGCTATTATGCGTCGCTTCGCCTGCTCGAGAGCGTCAAGCGCCACGATCCGTCGATCTTCACCAAGTCGGGCGTGATGCTGGGCCTGGGCGAAGAACGGCTCGAGGTCCATCAGGTGATGGACGACATGCGCTCCGCCGACATCGATTTCCTGACCATGGGCCAGTATCTCCAGCCAACTCCGCGCCACGCCAAGGTCGCCGAGTTCGTGACGCCCAAGGCATTTGACGCCTATGCTTCGATCGCCCGGGCCAAGGGCTTTCTGCTGGTCGCCAGTTCGCCGCTGACGCGTTCCAGCTACCATGCGGGCGACGATTTCGAGCGGCTGCGGTCGGCGCGTGAGGCGAAGCTGGCTGCCACGCGCTGATGCCCAAGCATAGCGAAACACGGCACCTGCCCTATACGCCGGAGCAGATGTTCGATCTCGTCGCCGACGTTGCGCGCTATCCGGAATTCCTGCCCTGGGTGTCGGCGATGCGCGTGCGGTCGGACTCGGACATCGAGACGGTGGCCGACATGATCGTCGGCTTCAAAGGGTTGCGTGAGACCTTCACCAGCCGAGTCACCAAGACGCGGCCGGAAGCGATCGACGTCGATTATCTCGACGGACCGCTGAAATATTTGCGCAACAACTGGCGCTTCCGCCCGGAGGGGCAGGGGTGCGCCGTCGACTTCACCGTCGACTTCGCGTTCAAAAACCGGGTGTTCGAGATGCTGGCGGGGCAGGTGTTCGGCACCGCGCTCCGCCGCATGATCGGCGCGTTCGAGGATCGCGCCGCCAAGCTTTACGGCAATAGCAGTTCCAGCGCCAACAGCGCCGCCTGAAGCCGAATCGCACCCCGGCCGATATCGCCAAACTCATGGCGTTCGGCCTTCACATCCTCGGGATCGCCGTCACGTAGCGCCTGAGCAAAGACGACGGTCCCGACCGGCTTCTTCGCCGTCCCGCCACCCGGACCCGCTACGCCGGTGATCGCCACCGCCACATCCGCTTCGCTGGCGGCCAACGCGCCCTGTGCCATGGCCCATGCGGTGGCGGTCGATACCGCGCCGAACGTTTCGATGACTTCGGGATTGACCTTGAGCAGACCGATCTTGGCCTGGTTCGAATAGGTCACGAACCCCGCCTCGACCACATCGGACGAGCCCGGAATTTCGGTCAGGGCAGCCGAGACGAGCCCCCCGGTGCAACTCTCGGCGAGCGCGACTCGGCGACCGGCTGCGCGGTTTTCGGTGACGACCCGATCGGCGAGTTCGACCAGTTCACGGGGCAGGAGCACGTCCATCAGCGGTTTCCGTTGGCGCAGAGCGGCAGGTCGGGCACGGCCACCTGCCGTCCTCGCGCCTTTTCCGTCTTGAGATATTGAAGCGCGGTCACGACGACCGAGGCCATGTTGCGCGGGGGGAGGGGGGCAAGCTGGGTCACCAGCCGGTCGATCGTTCCGCAATCCTCCAGCCCGATCCGCCCGACGATGAACGGGACGAGCAGCGAGGTCAGCAGCGGCCGGGCATAGTCCGACTGTAGCAGCGTATCGATTGCCGGGTCGGACAGCTTGACGATCGCCGCGCGCGCCGCGGGCCAGGCTTGGTCGGCCGCCCCTTCATATTTTGAGATCAGCGTGCCGCCACCCCGGATCAGGCTGGTGGCGGGCAGACGGCCCGCGCAGACGCGCCCAGTCTCGCGCAATATGTCGGGCATGGCGACCAGGGTCATCGCCTCGGCTTCCGGCGCGGTGATGCAGGCGCGCTGCTGGGCGCCGGCTACGTCCGGGGCGGCCAGGCCCAGAAGGGCGACGATCAGGCCGAAGCGCCTCATGCCGTCGCTCCGCTGGGCAGGCGCACCGTGGCGACCGCCTGGGTGGCGATCCCCTCACCGCGTCCGGTAAAGCCCAGGCGTTCGGTCGTCGTCGCCTTCAGGCTGACGCGGCCCTCCTCGATATTTAAAAGCCCCGCGATACGCTCGACCATGGCGGCGCGATGCGGGCCGATCTTGGGGGCTTCGCAGATGATGGTCAGGTCGACGAAATCGATCCTCCCGCCCTTCTCGGCGATCAGCTTGGCGGCATGTTGCAGGAACTGGCCCGATTCCGCACCCTTCCATTGCGGATCGCTGGGCGGAAAATGCGTCCCGATATCGCCCGCCGCGATCGTGCCGAGCAACGCATCGGTCAGGGCGTGAAGCGCGACATCGGCATCGCTATGCCCTGACAACCCCTGATGATGGGGGATCAGCACCCCGCCCAGCCACAATTCCTCGCCATCTTCCAGCCGGTGGACGTCAAAGCCCATCGCGGTCCGGGTCTCCCATGACAGTCGCATATCGGCTCCGGCAAGGTCGTCGGGATAGGTGATTTTTTCGAGCATGGCATCGCCCTGCACCAAAGCGACGCATCCGCCAAGACGTCGCACCATCTGGGCATCATCGGTCGCCTCTGCATCGGCAGGCCAGGCGGCATGGGCGGCGATGACCGATTGCAGGTGGAACCCCTGAGGTGTCTGGACCCGAACGACGCCATCGCGGGGGACCACATCACCAAGATAGAGGCCGTCCGCCCGGTCATCCGTCCTCGCCAGCGTATCGGCCACCGGCAGCACCGGCATGGCACCGTCCGCTGCTCCCAAACCGGCGAGCACGCGATCGATCACGTCGGCGGACAGAAAGGGACGCGCGGCGTCGTGGATCAGCACCTTCGTGACGCCCGCCACCGCCAGGTGGCGGAGTCCGTTCGCCACCGACTCGCGACGGCTGCCCCCCCCGGCCTCGCACCAGGCATCCGGCAGCATGTCTCGGGCCGTCTCTATCTGGTCCGGCCCGACCATGGTCAGAACCAAGTCGACCGCCGGGTGGCGGACCAATGCCGCGTGGCTCCAGGCGAGCATGGGCCGACCGCCCAGATCGCGGAACTGCTTCGGGACGCCACCGCCCATGCGGCTGCCGCCCCCCGCCGCGACGATCAGAGCCGCGACCTTTTCCTTTTCGCTCATGCCCGGTGTCTAGCCGCTTTTCGCTACGCCCGCCAACCTTGCCTCCTGGCCCGTGTTCGCGTACAGGCTGCTCATTTTTCAGGCAGTATGATGCGTAATCTCGCCCCCATTCAGGTTGGTCCGGTGACGATCGACAGTCCCGTGGTCCTGGCACCGATGACCGGAGTCACCGACATGCCGTTTCGGACCCTGGTTCGCCGTTACGGATCCGGGCTGAACGTCACCGAGATGATCGCCAGCCAAGCCGCCATCCGCGAAACGCGCCAGTCGATCCAGAAGGCCGCATGGCACCCTCTGGAAGAGCCGGTGTCGATGCAGCTCGTCGGTTGCACCCCACGCGAGATGGGCGAAGCGGCGAAGCTGAACGCGGATCGCGGCGCGGCGATCATCGACATCAACATGGGTTGCCCGGTCCGCAAGGTCGTCAACGGCGATGCGGGCTCGGCTTTGATGCGCGACCTCAAATTGGCCTCGGAGATCATTCGAGCGACGGTGGAGGCGGTCGATGTGCCCGTCACGCTCAAGATGCGGATGGGCTGGTGCCATGACAGCCTGAATGCTCCGGAACTGTCGCGGATCGCCGAGGATATTGGCGTCAAGATGATCACCGTCCATGGCCGGACCCGCAATCAAATGTACAAGGGGCAGGCGGATTGGGCCTTTATCCGCCAGGTCAAGGATGCGGTCTCGATCCCGGTCATCGCCAATGGCGATATCTGCTCGGTCGACGATGCGGACATGGCGCTGGACCAGTCGGGTGCAGACGGGGTGATGATCGGACGTGGCGCCTACGGGCGGCCCTGGCTGCTCGGGCAGGTCATGCACTGGTTCGCAACGGGCGAACGGCGCGCCGACCCGCCGCTCGACGAGCAATATCGGGCCGTGACCGAGCATTATGATGCGATGCTCGATCATTATGGGACCGAGACGGGCGTCAACATGGCCCGCAAGCATATCGGCTGGTACACGCGCGGCCTCCATGGCTCGGCGGAATTCCGGAACAAGGTCAATCAGGAAGCCAGCGCGGATCGCGTAAAGGCGATGCTGTACGACTTCTATATGCCGCAGATCGAGCTTGCAGCCGCAGCCTGAGCCGACGCGCCACGGCAGGCCGGGCTTTGGGGCGCTGTTCGCCGCATTGCCGGTTGCGGTCGTGGTCGTCGATCCGGAGGATCGGATCGCCCACGCGAACGGTCTGGCGGAACAGTTGCTCAACCTGTCCGAGCGCCTGATGGTCGGACAGCCGCTGGCTGCGATCCTGCCGCCGCCGGATGCACCGCGCAGCCGCGACGGGCATGGGTTCGCCGTCTACGACACGGTCATCGCCACCCCACGAGGCCCCAAGATCCGCGTGGATTTCGTCGAGGCCCAGATTCCCGATCATCCGGGCTGGCGCGCGATCACGCTGCACAGCGCAGGCCCGTCGCGCCGTCTGGCCCATTCCTCGGAGCGCTCGGCCGGTGCAAGGGCGGCGGTGGGTGCGGCCGCGATGCTGGCGCATGAGATCAAGAACCCCTTGTCGGGGATCAGAGGCGCGGCACAATTGTTAAATGGCGGTGAGTTGACCACGCTGATCACGACCGAGGTCGATCGAATCGCCGCCCTGATCGATCGCATGCAGGATTTCAGCGATACCAGACCCTTGCCGCTCGCATCGGAGAATATCTATCCGCTGCTGACCCATGCGCGAAGCGTCGCGCTGGCGGGTTTCGCAAGGGGTATCCAGATCGAGGAGCGGTTCGATCCGTCTCTGCCGCCCGCGCGGATCAATCGCGACGCTCTGTTACAGATCGTCATCAACCTACTGAAAAACGCGCGCGAAGCGGTGCGTGTGGTCCGCAATCCCCGGATCATCCTCACCACCGCCTATCGGCATGGCATGTCGGTCAGCATCGGCGACGGGCAGGAGCGCCTGCCATTGCCGATCGAAATTTGTGTGATCGACAATGGACCGGGTGCTCCCCCCGACATCGCCGACCATTTGTTCGACCCCTTTGTGTCTGGCCGGCATGAAGGGCAGGGCCTGGGCCTCGCGCTCGTCGACAAGCTGGTTCGCGACATGAGCGGAATGGTTCAATATGCAAGAGAGGGTTCTCCCGAAATGACGGTCCTGCGCCTTTTGCTTCCTAGGGCCGTCCTATGAGCCATGTTCTGGTCGTCGACGACGATGCCGCCATCCGTACCGTGGTGGGGCAAGCGCTGCGCCGCGCGGGCCATGAGGTCACGGCGGTGGAGACGCTGGCCCGGCTCGACCGCGTATTGGCGGGCGGCGCGCCGGACATTCTGGTCACCGACGTCATCCTCCCCGATGGCGACGGCATCGACCATATCCGCAGCGTCGCCGATCGGTTTCCGGCGTTGCCGATCATCATCTTGTCGGCCCAGAATACGCTGACCACCGCCGTTCGTGCGGCGGAGGTCGGTGCGTATGAGTATCTACCCAAGCCCTTCGATCTGGACGCACTGACCAATGCGGTAGCGGGCGCGCTGGCGCGAGGGGGTGTGCTGGTGGAGGACGGGCTGGCGGACGATGACCGCGCCCTGCCATTGATCGGCCGGTCGCAAGCGATGCAGAGCGTCTACCGCGTCATCGCTCGTGTCGTTTCGACCGACCTCACGGTGCTGATCTCGGGCGAGTCGGGGACAGGCAAGGAACTGGTCGCCCGCGCGATCCATGATCTCGGCCCACGCCGCGCCGCGCCTTTCGTGGCGATCAACATGGCCGCCATCCCACGCGAATTGATCGAGGCCGAACTGTTCGGCCACGAACGCGGCGCATTCACGGGCGCTGCACAACGCAATGCCGGGCGGTTCGAGCAGGCGGCGGGCGGCACGCTGTTTCTCGACGAGATCGGCGACATGCCGATGGAGGCCCAGACCCGGCTTTTGCGCGTTCTTCAGTCGGGCGAATTCACCACTGTGGGCGGCGCCCGGACGATCCGCACCGACGTTCGCATCGTTGCGGCGACCAACCGGGATCTCGCTCAGCAGGTTACATCCGGCCAGTTTCGTGAGGACCTGTTCTATCGCCTGAACGTCGTGCCGATCGCCTTGCCGGCCCTGCGCGAACGGCGGCAGGATATTCCACTGCTCGCGCGCCACTTCCTGGAGAATGCGGCGCTGCAAGGTCTGCCCAAGCGGCGGATCGACATGCAGGCGATCGATGCACTGGTAGCGCATGATTGGCCCGGCAATGTTCGCGAGTTGGAGAATATGATGCGCCGCCTCGCCGTGCTGGCGCGCGACGAGGTTATCGATGCCGACGCGATCCGCGCCATGATGGGCGAGGCTCGCCCGTCTCATGGCAGTGCGGCAGGGGCAAACGAGGGCGATCTCGCCACCGCGGTGCGTAGTTACCTGGCGCGACTTGCGGTCGAGCGACCAGCGATCCTGGATGACGGCTCGCTCTATGACCGGGTCATTGGCGAAGTAGAACGGCCGCTGATCGAGGCGATGCTCGCCCGACACGGCGGCAATCAGTTGCGCACTGCCCGTGCGATGGGGATCAATCGCAACACGCTGCGCAAACGCCTCGACACGCTGAACATCATGGCCAGCGGTGGCGATGAGACTGGCGACTGACTAACCAAATTTTTACGAATTGTGGCTTGCAGGTCACGCTTCACGTTGTACGATTGCAACGATGTTGGCGTTCCTGAAGCCTGCTGTTCCTGCCGAACCACCGCGATCCCGCTTCGCGGTGACGCGGGTGATGGAGATCGCGATCATCATCGGCGCGGTGGCGATTGCGGCAGGGACCTATTGGTTCATCGAACAGCGGCACGATGCGCAGGGACTGATTGCGCCGCCGGTCATCGCGGGGCTGCTGGCGCTTAACCTGGTTCCGGCAATCCTGTTGCTGATGCTGCTCGGCCGGCGGGTCGCGATGCGACGTGCGGCGGAATCCGCCGTGGGCGGGGGCGGAAGGCTGCATGTCCGGCTGGTCGCCATCTTCTCGCTTACCGCCAGCGTCCCGATCCTGCTGACGGTCGTCACCGCGTCGATGATGTTCCAGTCGTCCGCCGAATTCTGGATTTCGAATCGGGCGCGCAAGGCGTTCAGCGACGCAATGGACATAGCCCGCCAGTCGCAGCAGCAGATCATCAATCGCTGGGTCTTCGCCGGGCGCGCCATGTCGCAGGACCTGGGCCGCAATCTTCCCGTTCTGCGCGAAAATCGGCGCGACTTTCACGACTATCTGGTTCAGCAGACCATCGTGCGGGACATGGAGGAAGCGGTGCTCTTCTCCTATGATCCCAAACAAGGCTTCAAATTCTACGACTTCTTCAATCAGCCGACCGACGCCAGTTTTCGTGAGCTGGTGACGCCGGAAATGATGGGCCAGGCCAGCCGTTCGAACCGCCCAGAGGTCGGCATCAACGAACAACGCGTCTGGGTTGTCACCCCCTTGCCCGACAGCAGCGGTATCATGCTCTATGTCGGGACCAGCGTGAACGCCGCGTTCCTCAGCAAACAGCATTTTGCCGCCGAGGATGTGGTCGAGGGGTATCGGGCGCTTCAAGGACGAGCACGGTCGCTCCAGCTCAAGTTCAACATCGCCCTGTTCTTCGTCGCCCTGCTCATCGTCGGAATCGCCGTCTGGATCGCGCTGGCGGTTGCCGATCGCCTGGTGCGCCCGGTGGGCGAATTGGTCGACGCGGCGCGACGCATCGCAGGCGGTGACCTGACCGCGCGCGTCCCCGACCCCCGGACCCGGGACGAAGTCGGTACGCTGGCCAATGCCTTCAACCAGATGACGGGACAATTGGAGCAGCAAAATACCGAACTGGTGACCGCGAATGCGCAGCTCGACAATCGTCGCGCGCTGATCGAGGCGGTGATGGCAGGCGTGTCCGCGGGCGTCGTCGCCATCGGCGCCAATCGGCAGGTCCGCATCGCCAACAGTTCCGCCGACATGCTGCTGGGCACCGAGCCGGGCGGGCTGATCGGCCACCGGCTGGTCGAGGTCGCACCCGAACTCGATGCGCTGCTCGATCAGGGCCGCCGTGAGGCTACGGTTCAGGTGGCGCTGCACGGCGACATGCGCACTCTAGCGGTTCGTATCGCACAAACCGCCGACGGACCGATCCTGACCTTCGATGACATCACCCAGCAACTGCTCGACCAGCGCCGGGCCGCCTGGTCCGACGTGGCGCGTCGTATCGCGCATGAGATCAAGAACCCGCTGACGCCCATCCAGTTGGCGGCCGAACGGCTTCAGCGCCGCTATGGCAAGGTCATCAGTCCCGAGGATCAGACATTCGGACGCCTGACCGAGACGATCGTCCGCCAGGTCGGCGACCTGCGCCGCATGGTCGATGAATTCTCTTCCTTCGCCCGGATGCCCAAGCCGGTATTCCGCGAAGAGGCGATTGCCGACATCTGCGCCCAGGCCATGTTCCTCCACGAAGTCGCGCACTCCGAAATCCGCTTCGAAATGGAGCAGGACGATCCTGCACCGATGATGGTGTGCGACCGTCGCCAGATGAGCCAGGCACTGACCAACATCGTCAAGAACGCGGTCGAGGCGATCGAGGCGCGGCCCGAGGGGATGAAGGGCGGGCACGTCATGATGACCGTGGGGCAGCAGGGCGGCATGGTGACGATCACCGTCGCGGACAATGGCGTCGGCCTGCCGCCCGAGCGCGATCGAATCATCGAACCCTATATGACGACGCGGGCGCGGGGCACGGGGCTGGGCCTAGCCATCGTCAACAAGATCATCGAGGAACATGCCGGCACGATCGGCTTTTCCGACAATCCTACCGGCGGCACCATCGTTTCGATGATGTTCGATGCCGGCGCCCTGGCGGCGCTGGATCAGGGTGGCGCCGAACCCGAACTGGCTGGGGAGGGCCAGCTCACCGCTTTGACTCGTACTCGGACGTAAAGAATCATGGCTTTGGACATTCTGGTCGTCGATGACGAACTCGATATCCGCGAACTCGTCGCGGGCGTGCTGGAGGATGAGGGCTATGACGCCCGCGTCGCGGCGGACAGCGATTCCGCTCTAGAGGCGGTGGCCGTTCGCCGTCCGTCTCTCGTGCTGCTCGACGTTTGGCTGCAAGGCTCCAAGCTGGATGGCCTCGAACTGCTGGACGAGATCAAGCGTCGCGATCCCTCGATCCCTGTTCTGGTAATTTCGGGCCATGGCAATCTGGACACGGCCGTGGCCGCGATTCGCAAGGGCGCTGCGGACTTTATCGAAAAGCCGTTCGAGGCCGAACGCCTGCTGCTGATGGTGGGTCGCGCGACCGAGACGGAGCGGTTGCGGCGGGAGAACGCCTCGCTGCGGGCCAGCGCCGGACGCGAGACCGATCTGACCGGTTCGTCCAGCGCCATCAATGGCATTCGCGCAACCTTGAAGCGGGTGGCCGCCACCGGCAGCCGCGTGCTGATCATGGGCGCGGCCGGGGTCGGCAAAGAGGTAGCGGCACGACTTCTGCATGGCTGGAGCAATCGATCCAGTGCGCCGTTCGTCGTCGTCAGCGCGGCGCGGATGACGCCCGAACGCGTCGACGAGGAATTGTTCGGGGTGGAAGAGGGGGGCGACCTCGTCCGAACCGGACTGCTCGAACAAGCGCATGGCGGCACGCTGTTTCTGGACGAGATCGCCGACATGCCGATCGCGACCCAGGCCCGCATTCTGCGTGTGCTGACCGATCAGAGCTTCACCCGTGTCGGGGGAACGCGCGTCGTCAAGGTCGATGTCCGCGTCGTCTCCGCCACCGCACGCGACCTGACTCAGGAGATCGCCGAGGGGCGGTTCCGCGAGGACCTCTATTATCGCCTCAACGTCGTGCCAGTCACCATCCCTTCGCTCTCCGAGCGGCGCGAGGATATCCCGCCGCTCGTCGAGCACTTCATGGCGCACTACGCCACCGAACGTCGCGTCCGCACGCCTGAAATCGCACCTGACGCGATGGTGGCGATGCAGTCCTATGATTGGCCGGGCAATGTCCGTCAGCTACGTAACGTCGTCGAGCGTACCATTATCCTGGCGCCAGGGGACCGGGTTGGCCGGATCGACCTCGACCTTCTGCCCGCCGAGGTACTGGGCGAGGGGGCCGACATGGGGGGTGGGGGCGCCACCGCGATCATGGGGGCGCCGTTGCGCGAGGCGCGGGAGAGTTGGGAACGCGAATATCTGCGCGTCCAGATCCGCCGCTTTTCGGGCAACATTTCCCGTACGGCGAGCTTCATCGGGATGGAGCGCTCGGCGCTCCATCGCAAGTTGAAGCTGCTGGGGATCAGCGAGACGCGCGACGAATGATCGACATGCCCACCCCATCGCCTCTGGACGAATGGGTGCCGAAACCATAGATATTGGCCGCGCCCGGTCCACGGGCGCGGTTCCGACGCCGGGAAACGGCGCTATTCGCGGGCACGGACCCGCCAAGAACAAGGGCTCGACCATGGCCGACAAGACGGGTTCGCTCCAGGACCTCTTTCTCAACGCGCTGCGCCGTTCCAAGGCGCCCGTTACCATGTTCCTCGTCAAGGGTGTGAAGCTCCAGGGCATCGTAACCTGGTTCGACAACTTCTCCGTGCTGCTACGCCGGGATGGGCAGTCGCAGCTGATCTACAAGCACGCCATTTCCACCATCATGCCGTCCGGTCCTCTGGATGTCGCCGCGATCGTAGACGGCGTCAACGAACAGCAGCGCAAGAACCCACTTTTGCAGGAAATCTTCCTGAACGCGGTGCGGAAGTCGGAAGACCCCGTCACCATGTTCCTGATCAATGGCGTGATGTTGCAGGGGCAGATTGCGGGTTTTGACCTGTTCTGCATGCTGCTCCAGCGTGAAGGTATGGCGCAACTCGTCTACAAACATGCCGTTTCGACCATTCAGCCGGCACGTCCGCTGAACCTGGCCGAAGAGCAGGCAGGATCGGCCGAGGATTGAGCACCGGTTTCGATCGCGATCGCGGTGAATTCACGCGTGGCGCCCGCACCGTCATCGTCCTGCCGGATCAGGGCGACGCGGCGCGGGACGCCGATGCACGCCTCGATGAGACGGCGGGGCTCGCCATGGCGATCGGTCTGGATGTGGTGGAGCGTATCGCGCTACGCGTCCGCGCGCCTAAGCCCGCGACCCTGATCGGTAGCGGCCAAGTCGAACAGGTCGCGCAACAGGTGCGGATGGAAGAGGCACAGCTTGTCGTTTTCGACGGCGCGCTCACCCCCGTACAGCAGCGCAATCTGGAGACCGCGCTTGAGGCCAAGGTCATCGACCGGACCGGCTTGATCTTGGAAATTTTTGGCGAGCGTGCGGCGACGGCGGAGGGGCGGCTCCAGGTCGAACTGGCGCATCTGGACTATCAGGCGGGCCGTCTGGTTCGCAGTTGGACCCACTTGGAGCGTCAGCGGGGTGGCTTCGGTTTCCTGGGCGGTCCTGGCGAAACGCAGATCGAAGCCGACCGTCGGATGATCCGCGACCGCATGGCGCGGTTACGGCGCGAACTCGATCAGGTAAGCCGGACGCGCGGCCTTCACCGTGACCGACGGCAACGCGCGCCATGGCCAGTGATTGCGCTGGTAGGCTACACAAATGCCGGAAAATCGACGCTGTTCAATCGCCTGACGGGCGCTGACGTCATGGCGAAGGATCTACTGTTCGCAACTCTGGATCCCACATTGCGACAGATCAGCCTGCCGGGGATCGATAAGGCGATCCTGTCCGACACGGTCGGTTTCGTATCCGACCTGCCGACCCAGCTCGTCGCCGCGTTCAAGGCGACGCTGGAAGAGGTCGTATCCGCTGACCTGCTGATCCATGTCCGCGACATCGCACATCCGGATAGCGAGGCGCAGCGGGCGGATGTCGAAGCGGTGCTGACCGAAATCGGCGTCGATCCCGAAACGCCGCGTTTTGAGGCCTGGAACAAAATCGACCTTGTTGAAGGCGATCTCCGCGACGATCTGCTCGTCGAGGCAGAGCGCCGTTCAAATATTGTCGCGGTTTCGGCCATGACGGGGGAGGGCATCGACGATCTGGTCGAGCAGGTGGCGGCGGCCCTGACTTCCGGGCATCGTCGTTACCGCGTCACGCTGGATGCTGGCGATGGGGCCGGGGCCGCCTGGCTACATGCGCATGGCGAGGTACTGGATCAGGCGATCGAGGGCGAGAAGGCCGTCTATGATGTCCGCCTCTCGCCGTCCGATTATGACCGGTTCAGCCGTCGCGGCGCTTGACGCGCTGCCATAGGGCTTCCTTGCCTTCCAGATCGAGCGCCGCGAAGCCTTCACCCGCTTCCTGTTCCATGGCGCGGAACCGGCGCTCGAACTTGCGATTGCCCGCCTGCAGCGCCGCTTCGGCATCGACTCCGCAATGACGCGCCCAATTGACCACCGCAAACAGCAGGTCGCCAAACTCTTCCTCGATCGTGTCGGGCGTGGCTTCGGCGATTTCCCGCATTTCCTCGTCGATCTTTGCGCGGGGACCTTCGGCATCGGGCCAATCGAAACCGACACGTCCAGCGCGCTTTTGCAGTTTCTCCGCCCGCATCAAAGCCGGCAGCCCCAGGGCAACGCCATCCAGCGTACCGCCCGCCGCCTTGGCCTGACGCTCCTCCGCCTTGATCTGCTCCCATAGGTGATGGCCGCCCTCGGCCACGTCGCCGAAGATATGTGGATGGCGGCGCTCCATCTTGTCGCTGATCGCATTGACGACGTCCGCAAATGAAAATTGTCCCGTGTCTTCCGCGATTTGCGCATGGAACACCACTTGAAGGAGGAGGTCGCCCAACTCGTCCTTGAGGTCCGCCATGTCGCCACGTGCGATCGCATCCGCGACCTCATAGGCTTCTTCGATCGTGTAGGGCGCAATGCTTTCGAAGCTTTGTGCAACGTCCCATTCGCAACCCGACTGGGGATCGCGCAGGCGTTTCATGATCGTCAGAAGGCGGTCCACCATCCATGCTCCTTACATTCGATAATATATATTATGTAAAACTACGTCACTCAAGAGCGTTGAGGATGAGCACCCCTTGCTCCACCTTCCAAGATCGAAGCCGACGCAGGACGTTCATCCCGATCATATCCTGATCACCGAAACTGGGCGATACGATTGCCCCCACATCGTTCAAGGTGATCGGTCCGATGACGAGATGTTGGACGCTGACATGGTCGGCGATGACCCTGCCATTGGCCGTTTCCACCATGCTAGCGAACGGACTTTCGCCCAAGTCGAGCCCGGCGGCCTTGGCCGTCGCCTCGGACAAAGCGGTCGTCGTCGCGCCGCTGTCGACCAGCATGTGGCGTTCAACGCCGTTGATGCGGACATCCGCCCAGAAATGTCCGTCGGCGCCGATCGCGATCCTGACTGTCCCGTCTGGCGCCGCATTGGCTGGCATCATTCTCACGAGCCGATCGCGTTGCGCGATGACGAGAAACGCGACGCCGAAAATACCAACCCAGATCAGCCCCATGCGCAGCGTCCGACCGATCGGGATGCGTCGCGCCACCAGGGCGCTCAGCGGCAGCAATAGGATCAGACCATAATAGAGGAAGTCCATGGCCTGATCGCCACTCATGGCGCGACTTCCATCCCGTCATAGCCCGGCCGTACGCCACTGGGGAGTTCTCGACACAACGTGGCATAATCCATCGACTGATCCATATGGATCAGCACGCTTTCTCGGGGCCGCAACTTTTCGATCCAGGTCAGAACGGCCGGGAGATCGGCGTGGGCCGGATGCGGATAACGGCGAAGCGCGTCGACCACCCACAGATCCACGCCGCGATATAGCTCGGCCATCTCCGGGGTTAAATCATGAAAATCCGTGGCATAGCCGACACTTTTATCACCACAATCGAAGCGCAGGCCGGCGGAAAATATCCGCCCATGCGGCTGATCGACCGATCGGATGCGGATGGCCCCGATGACGAGTTCGTCTTTCAACGTCGTCATCGTCGCGGTCGGCGGATAGCCGGTCTTGCCCTGAAACACATAACCGAAGCGACGTTCCAGCGCCTCCGCGGTGCGCGGCCGCGCATAACCGGCTACGGGATGTCCGAGTGCGTGATAGATCTGCCGTACATCGTCGATGCCGTGGCAATGATCGGCGTGATCATGCGTCCAGATGATCGCATCGACCGTACCGATACTCGCCGCGAGCAATTGTTCACGCATATCGGGCCCCGTATCGATGAGAATGCGGGTCCCCGCATGCTCGATCAGGGCGGAGCAACGCATCCGTCGATTTCGCGGATCGCTCGGATCGCACAGGCCCCAGTCATTACCGATACGGGGAACGCCCGACGAGGTTCCGCAGCCCAGAATCCGAATCTTCACGTCAGCGTCTTGGCGAACAGACGGTGAAAATTCTCGGCGGTTGCACGGGTCAGGACGTCCAGCGATTCCCCTCGCAGGTCAGCCAGAAAAGCGGCGGTGTCCGCCACGAAAGACGGCTCGCCGGTTTTGCCACGATGCGGCACGGGCGCGAGGAAGGGCGCGTCCGTCTCGACCAGCAATCGGTCCAGCGGCAACCTCGCCGCCGTCGCCTGCAGCTCCTTGGCATTCTTGAATGTCACGATACCGGAAATAGATATATAAAATCCTAATGACAGGGCCTTATCGGCAAAATCTCCACTGGCGGTGAAACAGTGGATGACGCCGGGAAAGGCCCCCTTCCCCATCTCGTCGGCAAGGATCGCAGCCGTATCTTCCTCGGCATCACGCGTATGCACCACCAGCGGCAGGCCGGTTTCGCGACAGGCCGCGATATGTGCACGGAAGCTCGCCTGTTGGCGTTCGCGGTCGCTATGGTCGTAATAATAGTCCAGCCCGCTCTCGCCGATGCCGACGACGCGAGGATGCGCGGCCCGTTCGACCAACTTGGCGGTGTCGACATGGCTATGCGCATCGGCTTCGTGCGGGTGAATGCCGATCGTGGCCCAGACATCTGCTTCGCGCTCAGCGGTGGCGATCACCGCATCCCATTCGCTTTCGCGAGTCGAGATGTTCAGCATCGCGGTGACCCCACGGCCCCGGGCGCGGCTCAAAATCGCAGCCTGGTCCTCAACCAGTCCCTTGTAATTGAGGTGGCAGTGACTGTCGGCGAGCATCAGGCTTCCGCCTCGGCGGGAATTTCCAGACGCGGGAAGGCCGGCGTAGGGGGCGAGAGTGCGATGCCGCTCGCCGCTCGCCGCGCATACCAGCCGTCATCATCGATGGCGGCATGATCGCGCTCGTCGACGCCCAGCGTATCGAGCACGAGCCCTGCCCCACGCGGCGTGACCGGCAAGATCGCGATCGCCAGCATTCGGATGGCGCGCACCAGCGTGCCCAATACCGCATGCATCCGCTCGGGATCGGTCTTACGCAACGACCACGGTGCCTGCACGTCGATATACTGGTTGCAGGCATAGACGCCGCGCATCCACGCTTCGATCCCTTGGCTCAGCATCAGGTCCTCGAACGCCGACTTCAAACCGGCACAGGCGACCACGACTTCCTCGATCAACACCGCATCCGCGGGATCCCTGCGCCCCAACTCGGGAAGAGCACCCTCCAAGTTCTTTGCAATGAACGACAATGTCCGTTGCGCGAGATTACCGAAGCTGTTCGCCAGCTCCGCATTGACGCGGGTGACGATCGCCTCTGCGGAATAGGAGCCGTCCTGGCCGAAGCTGACTTCGCGCAGGAAGAAATAACGCAGGGCGTCGACGCCGAACGCATCCGCCAGCCCCATCGGATCGACGACATTGCCGACCGACTTCGACATCTTCTCGCCCCGATGCAGCAGGAAGCCGTGGCCGAAGACCGATTGCGGCAACGGCAAATCCGCCGACATCAGGAATGCGGGCCAATAGACCGTGTGAAAGCGCACGATGTCCTTGCCGATCAGGTGCAGATTGGCTGGCCAGAAGCGCGCCAATTCGCTGTCCTTATTCGGATAACCGGTACCGGTCAGATAGTTGGTCAGCGCATCGACCCAGACATACATGACATGCCCAGGACTTTCGGGTACCGGCACGCCCCAGTCGAAGCTCGTGCGCGAGACCGACAGGTCGGACAACCCGCCCTCGACGAAGCGCATCACTTCGTTCCGCCGGCTTTCCGGACGGATGAAGTCGGGATTGTCCCGATACAGGTCGAGCAAAGGCTGCTGATATTTCGAAAGGCGGAAGAACCAGGTCTCCTCGGCCGTCCATTCCACCGGCGTTCCCTGCGGCGACAGCTTGGTACCGTCTTCGCCGGACGTCAGTTCAGCCTCGTCGTAGAAAGCTTCGTCGCGGACCGAATACCATCCTTCGTACCGGTCGAGATACAGGTCACCCTTGTCCTGCATCGCCTTCCAGATGGCTTGGCTCGCCGCATAATGATCGGCGTCGACCGTGCGGATGAAGCGATCGTACGAAATATCAAGACGATCGGCCATCACATGGAAATGGCTGGACATTTCGTTCGCAAACTCGCGCGTAGAAATGCCGCGCGCCCGCGCCGCCTGCGCCATTTTCAGGCCGTGTTCGTCGGTTCCTGTCTGGAACAGCACGTCACGCCCTGCCTGACGCTGAAAACGCGCAATGACATCCGCCGCGACCATTTCATAGGCATGGCCGATATGCGGACGGCCATTGGGATAGTGGATTGCGGTGGTGATATAGAATGGATCGGCCATGCCCGGTCCCTAGAACATCGCTTCGTGCAGGTGAAGCCCGGCTTGCTTCGCTCAGCCGCGAAGCGTCCACGCCAGCCATAGCCAGCCGACGATCAGGATGGTACCGCCCAACGGCGTCACCGCCCCCAGCCAGCGCGGTGCGCCAAGCGCCATGGCGTAAAGCGTGCCAGCGAAAATGGCGGCACCGATGACGAAAGCCCAGGCCACGCCGCGCGCTTCCAGCCGAAGCGCGACGAGCGCAGCGATGGCATGGATCAGCTGATACTGCCCGCCGGTCCGCAACCACTCGACCGCGACCCCCTCCGCCCGGTGTGCGCCGAATGCCCCCGCCATGATCGCGATCGCACCCGACAGCGCGGCCAACACTCCCAGCAACCCCATGGTCAGCCCTTCCGTTCGTCCTGCGTGATGATCCGATCATTGGCGGCACGCAGATCGCCCGACGCCGCCTGCGCCGCCAGTCGCTCCTTGTCTCGCGAACGGTACATGGTCTCGACGCGATCGATCTCCGCGCCGTCGATCTGCAGGCTTCCCAGCGCCAGCCGCGCCATCTTCACCGCGGATTCGAGGACCTCTCGCACGACATAGGATGCCGGACCGCCCTTTAGCCTCAAGACCGCACGGCGATCATAGGCGCGCACGAAAAGCGAGGCCTTGGGAAAGGCCGCATGGACGCTTTCCAGCAGCTCCAACGAAATCTGGTCTTCATCCAGGCAGAACAGGATTAGTTCCGCCTCCGCCGCGCCGGCCTGTCGTAACAGGTCCAGCCGGGTACCGTCGCCATAATAGACTTTCGCCCCGAACTCGGCGGCGATGTCGATCATCTCGATGTCGCGGTCGATCAGGGTCACCGGAATGTCGCTGGCGATCAGCATCTGCGCCACCGTCTGGCCGAAGCGGCCATAGCCGACGATCAGGGCGTTGGCGCCATCGGTGACGGGCCCTTCCCGCTTTTCGCCGCGCATGATGACCGGTTCTTCGCGAATACGGCGGGTCGCGCGCATCAGGAACGGCGTGGTCGCCATGGACAAGGTGATGATCGCCCCGAACAGGCTCGCCGCCTCCGGCGCGACCAGATAGCCTGCCTGCGCCTGCGCGAACAGCACGAAGCCGAACTCACCGCCCTGGCTCATCAGCAAACCCAGCGCGAAGGCGGAGCGCCAATTCATCCGGAAGGCCAGCCCGATCAAAAAGATGACCAGCGTTTTGGTCGCGATCAGGGCCAGCGCCATTACCGCCACGAAGACCGGCCGCTCAATGATCGCCGGCAGGTTGAGCATCATACCCACTGCCAGGAAGAACAGGCCGAGCAGAATCGAGCGGAACGGCTCCACATCGGCTTCAAGCTCGTGGCGATACGGACTATCGGCCAGCATTACTCCCGCGATGAACGCGCCCAGCGCGGTTGACAGGCCTAGCAACTCCATCACTGCCGCACTGGCAATGACCGTGAACAGCCCGGCGAAGACGAACATTTCCCGCTCGCCCATATTGCCGATCAGGCGGAACAGCGGCCTTAGGAGGAACCGCCCCGCCACGATCAGACCGACGATCGCCCCCACCGTCTCGAGCGCCAGGATCCATCCCGGCGGCCCGGCATGATCCGCAGGATTGCGCGACATGGCGGCGACGATGGTAATCAGCGGGACGATCGAAAGATCCTGAAACAGCAGGATCGAAAAGGCCCGCTCGCCAAAGGGCGTGCGCAACCGGCCCGAGGATTGCAGCATCGGCAGCACCTGCGCCGTCGAAGACAAGGCCAGCGGCAGGCCGAGCGCCAGGGCAGCCTCCATCGAGAAGTGCGCAAGCAGCACGATGCCGCTGATCGCCAGGCCGCAAGCCGCGACCTGGAGCAAGCCCAGGCCGAAAATCTCATGCTTCATGCGCCAAAGCCGGGCGGGATTGAGTTCCAGCCCGACGATGAACAGCAGGAGCGTAATACCGATCTCGGCGATACCCAGCTTCGACTCGGCGTCGCCGACCAGCCCCAGCACATGGGGGCCCACGACCGCACCTGCGACGAGATAGCCCAGCGTCGCGCCCAGGCCCAGCCGGCGGAAGACGAGGACGAAAGCCAGTCCGAAGCCGAGCAGGATCGCCCCGTCCCGCAATAGCGAGATTTCACCGTGCATCGACGCAGGCCTTTGCGGCGGCTTCGTCGACGGCCTCGGCCGCGGCTTCGAATGCAAGTCGGATCGACGGGTGACGGGCGCTATAAGGCAGAGCCGGTGCGAAGACGTCCAGGCCGGGCCATTCCGGCGCTTCGCCCCGCGTGCCCGCCAGCCAGCCGGCCAGAGCGTCGCGCGCTGCCGCCAATTCGCGTGCGTCACGCCCGATGATATGGTTCGACAGCAACGCCGCCGACGCTTGGCCCAAGGCACAGGCCCGGACGAGCATCCCGACCTCGCTCACCCGCCCGTCCGCATCCAGATTGACGTCGACCGTCACCCGGCTGCCACAAATGGGTGAGCGTCGCTCGATGCTGCCCATCGGGTCGGCCAGACGCCGATCATGGGGAATGGCCGTGGTGAGACGCAGGATTTCGGCATTATAGAGGGGAGCGTTCATGATGGGGTCTCGCTGGCATTGGCGGAGCCGCTGTCCGTAGAGCGGGTCGGCGCGCCGAACACCGGCAGGCCGCGACGGCGACGATCGACAAAATCGGCGATGCCCGCACTGGTTGCGTTGAGCAGCTTGTAGGTCCGGCTCTTCACCATCCATTCGGGCCGCCGCGCGGGGCCGCCGCCGACCGTGTCGATCATCAGCGCGACCACGAGGAAGACGAGGCTGGCCAAGATCAGCCCCTTGAGCGCCCCGAAGCCGAAGCCGAGCGCCCGGTCGACCGGCCCGAGGATCGAGGTTCGCGTCCGGCTGCCGATCGCGCGGGCGACCATGCGGCCGCCGAGATAGGTAACGCTGACGATCAGGGCAAAGGCAAGAACGGCCGCGCCCGAGACCGTCCCGACGACCCCCGTCAGCGCTTGTGCCAAAGGAATATGGAATAATTTTAGCGCCGCGACGATCGCGATCCAGGCGAACAGCGCCAGAACCTCGGTCACGAAGCCACGCAGGAAGCCCTGAATGGCTGCTCCGAACACCGCAATGAGGACAAGTATATCGAGCGCAGTCAATGCTTTGTGTCCAATACCTTATCCCAAGCATGACGAGCGGCCATGTTCGCCATCAGGCGAGGGACGGACATGGCGGCACCCGCCCCTCTTCGCTACCCCCGCCCCAGCATATGGTCAACGAACTCGGCCAAGGTCCGAAACCCGGTCATCCGTAGCCCCCCTTCGTCCCCCGCCATCGCGCGCGGGACCATCGCCTTTTCGAAGCCGAGCTTGCCCGCCTCCTTCAAGCGCAGCGGCCCATGCGCGACGGAGCGAATTTCACCCGACAACGCGATCTCGCCGAAGACGATCGCATCGGCGGGCACCGGACGCTCCGACAAGGCGGATATCAGCGCCGCCGCCACCGCCATATCGGCGGCAGGGTCCTGCACGCGATAGCCGCCCGCAATGTTCAGATAGACTTCCGCAGAGGAGAAGCTCAGCCCGCATCTCGCCTCCAGCACTGCCAGGATCATGGCGAGGCGACCATTGTCCCAACCCACGACCGCGCGTCGCGGCGTCGCGCCCGATGCGAGCCGGACGGTCAGCGCCTGGATTTCCACCAGCACGGGCCTTGTGCCCTCGAGCGCAGGGAAGACGGTGGCTCCGGTCACCCCCTCTTCTCGGTTGGTCAGGAACAGAGAGGACGGGTTGCCGACCTCGGTCAAACCCTCAGTCTGCATGGCGAACACGCCGATCTCGTCGGTACCGCCGAAACGGTTCTTGATCGCACGCAGGATACGATATTGATGGCTACGCTCACCCTCGAAGGCGAGGACCGTGTCCACCATATGTTCCAGTACGCGCGGTCCGGCGATCGATCCATCCTTGGTAACGTGGCCGACCAGCACGACGGCGGTTCCGCGTTCCTTCGCAAAGCGGATCAGTTCCTGACCCGACGCCCGGACCTGACTGACGGTGCCGGGCGCACCCTCGATCAGGTCCGAGTGCATCGTCTGGATGGAATCGATGATGAGCAGCGCAGGCGGCGTGCCGATCGATAGCGTCGTCAGGATGTCGCGAACCGATGTCGCCGCCGCCAACCGGACCGGCGCTTGCCCCAGCCCCAGCCGCCGGGCGCGCAGCCGGACCTGATCCGCCGCCTCTTCGCCCGACACATAGGCGACAGGCTTTCCCGCCATCGCCAGCTTCGCCGCCGCCTGGAGCAGCAACGTCGATTTGCCGATGCCCGGATCGCCGCCGATCAGTGTCGCCGATCCCTCGACAAAGCCTCCGCCCAGCGCACGATCGAGTTCGGCTATCCCCGTGGCCATCCGATCGGGCAGCGGAATATCCGCATCCAGCCCGACCAGCTGGATCGCACGGCCGCCGCCCTGAAGATTATGCTTCGCGGCAAAGGGCGTGACCTGCACCGGCGCTTCTTCCAACATCGTGTTCCATTCGGAGCAATCGGGGCATTGCCCCTGCCAGCGAGAGGAAACCGATCCGCAGGATTGGCAGACATAGCGCTTTTGAACCTTGGCCATGACGTGCATCTAATAGCCGTGGAACGAAAATGGAACATCGTTCGTGGACAGGCAGTGGGATAGTTTTTGCACGCCATGCCCGCTATGGGCCGACCGCCATGACCCCAGACCCGTTTCGCGTCGCCCTGTTCAGCGGCAACTATAATTATACGCGCGACGGCGCGAACCAGACGCTGAACCGGCTCGTCGGGCATTTGCTCGATCGCGGAGTGGCGGTGCGCGTCTATTCGCCGACCTCTTCCACGCCCGCATTTCCACCGGTCGGCGACCTGGTCGATGTGCCCTCGATCCCGTTGCCCTTCCGGGCCGATTATAAGCTGGCGCGCGGGCTACCGGCCAAGGTCCGGGCCGATCTGGAAGCGTTCGCGCCCAATATCGTCCATGTCTCCGCTCCGGAATTCCTGGGCCATGCCGCGGTTCGCTGGGCGCGGGAAAATGGGGTCGCGTCGATCGCCTCGGTCCATACGCGGTTCGAGACCTATCCCGCCTATTACGGGTTGGGCTTCCTCGAGCCCGCTATCATCCGGTTGCTCACGCGCTTCTATAACAAGTTCGACCGTGTCGTGGCCCCCAGCCCCAGCATGATCGCGCTACTACGTAGGTGGGGCGTAACGCCACCCATGGGTATTTGGTCACGCGGGATCGACCATGACCGGTTCCGCCCCTCGCGTCGCAGTGTCGAATGGCGGCGTTCGCTGGGGATCGCGGACGACGAGGTTGCGATCGGCTTTTTGGGAAGGCTGGTCAAGGAAAAGGGCCTCGACGTCTTTGCGGATGCGCTGGCCGAGCTTCGTCGGCGCCGGGTTCCTCACAAGGTGCTGGTGGTCGGCAAGGGCCCCGCTCAGGACTGGTTCGCCAAGGCGACCCCGGATGCGATCTTCGCGGGCTATCAGACCGGCGACGATCTGGGCCGGGCGGTCGCGTCGATGGACATCTTCTTCAACCCCAGCGTCACCGAAACATTCGGCAATGTCACGACAGAGGCGATGGCGGCGGGCGTTCCTGTGGTCGCGGCCCATGCGACGGGCGCGATGGATCTCGTGGCGAATGGGGAGACGGGCTATCTGGTCGGCGCACGGGACATTCGCGGCTATGCCGACGCACTGGAGCGGATTGCCAGCGATGCCGCGTTGCGCCGCCGGTTCAGCGAGGCGGGACATGCCCGCGTCGCCGATTACCGGTGGGACAAGGTGAACGACGCGGTGCTCGAGGCGTATCGCGCGCTCTTTACCGGAAACTCCTGACCTAAGCCTCGCGCCAGTCGAAGGTCAGCGGCGCCTCGCGAAAGGCGAAGCGATCGAGATGACTCGATACGACATCGCGCATCCGCGCGATGTCCTCGGCTTCCGGCACCGTCAGCACGATGTCGAGCGTGTCGCTGTCGGCACGCATTTCCAGCTTGGAACCGTTGGGAAACAGGATCGTCCCCTCCTCCGGTGAAAAATTCACCTCCATTTTGTGCGACCAATGTTTGGCGAGTTGCTGAAGATAGCGGCTGGCCGAGCGGGTCGGCACGCGGGCGACGGACTGGTTCATTTCAGGCGCTCCACTTTCTGGGCAAGTTCATCGATCATCGCGGCGATGTCGTGCAGACTCTCCTGCGACAGATCACTTCGGGCGAAGCGTTGGCCGAGGGCGACCTTCAAACTGCCCATCGCACGGCGGATCGGCGCGGCGTCGATGCGATCCCGATGCTCGCCCAACGCCCGCAGACGGGCGATCAGAGCCTCGACCCGTTCGCTATTCTCCGTCAGATGCGCGCGGCCCCCGTCAGTCGCGGCGAACCGCTTCTTGGAGCCTTCGGAATGCTGCTCCGCGATGAAGCCCATCTCGTCGAGAAGGGTCATGGTCGGATAGATGACGCCCGGGCTCGGCGCATAGGCGCCGCCGGTCATGACCTCGATCTCGCGGATCAGATCATACCCATGCCGGGCCTCGTCGGCGATCAGCTTGAGCAGGACGAGGCGAAGCTCGCTTCCGTCAAACATCCGCGAACGACGGCCGCCGCCGGGACGTTCTCCGCCTCCGAACAAGTCGCCGCCAAACGGGCCTCGCCGCCCGCCGCGCGGACCCTGCATCCCGACGTCAAGGTCGTCCCAGCCGAAGCCAGGTGATCCCGCATGCCTGTGGCCGTGCATCCGGCCCAAATGATGATGTCGCATAAAATCTCCTGTTGCGATAGCGTCAAGATATATCTCAGACTATCCTTGTCAAGATAGATTGAGATATATCTTTAGACGGGTTGGTGACGATCGAGCTTCGATCTCCTACATGATGGGCATGGCCGATCTCTTTGCGGGTATGGACCCCGCCCCTGTCGCTCCTCCCCTGTCGCCGGACGCGCCGCTGGCGGATCGGCTTCGGCCGAACCAGTTAAGCGATGTCGTCGGGCAGGATCATCTCACCGGGCCGGAAGGAGCAATCGGACGGATGGTCGCGGCACAGCGTCTGTCGTCGATGATCCTGTGGGGACCACCAGGCACCGGAAAGACCACGATTGCCCGCCTTCTGGCCGCGGCGGTGGGCTTGCGGTTCTCGTCGATTTCGGCTGTGTTTTCGGGTGTGGCGGACTTGAAAAAGGTCTTTGCCGAAGCCCGCGACCATGCCCGACTGGGGCAGCGCACCCTGTTGTTCGTAGACGAGATTCACCGTTTCAATCGCGCGCAACAGGATGGGTTTCTGCCCTTTGTCGAGGATGGCACCGTAACGCTGGTTGGCGCGACAACCGAGAATCCCTCCTTCGAACTCAACGCCGCGTTGCTCAGCCGTGCGCAGGTCCTGATCCTGCATCGTCTCGGTCAATCTGCGCTGGAGCAATTGCTGACCAGGGCGGAGACGGAGATGGCCCGCCACCTGCCCCTCCAGCCGGCGGCGCGTGAAGCCTTGCTTGCCAGCGCCGATGGCGATGGACGGTTCCTACTCAATCAGGCCGAGACGCTGTTCGCGGTCGATCTGCCCGAACCGCTCGACGCCGCCGGACTGTCGGCGTTCCTCCAACGACGGGTCGCGGTCTATGACAAGGATCGAGAGGGGCATTACAACCTCATCTCTGCGCTTCACAAGTCGATCCGGGGGTCGGACCCGCAAGCCGCGCTTTACTACCTGGCGCGGATGCTGACGGCAGGCGAGGAACCGCTCTATGTGTTGCGCCGGCTGACACGCGCCGCCGTCGAGGACATCGGGCTCGCCGATCCTCAGGCGTTGAGCCAATGCCTTGCCGCGAAGGACGCCTATGACTTTCTCGGCTCACCGGAGGGTGAACTGGCGATCGTGCAAGCCTGTCTCTATCTCGCGACCGCGCCCAAATCGAATGCCGCATATATGGCCCAGAAACGGGCCTGGCGGTCGGCGAAGGAAACCGGATCGCTGATGCCGCCGACCAATATCCTGAATGCCCCGACCAAGCTGATGAAGCAGATCGGCTATGGTGCGAATTATCAATATGATCACGATGCGGACGGCGGCTTTTCGGGGGCGAACTACTGGCCGGACGAATTGCCGCCCCAGGATTTTTACGAGCCGTCCGGGCGAGGGCTGGAAAAGCGCATCGCCGAACGGATGGCATGGTGGGAAGAGCGGCGGCGCGCTTTGCGCCAACAGGATGGAGAAGACAGCCATCGCCCCTGACCGCTTTACCGGCTTCGTCGCAATCGACTGGTCCGGCGCGCATGGCACGTCCCATCCGGGTATCCGCATGGCGATGTGCGGGAGTGGCCAAGCACCGCCCGAACTCGTCATGCCGCCTGGTCGAGCCTGGTCGCGTGAAGGCGTCGCGGCCTGGTTGCTGGAACGCGCCGCCGAGCCGCTGTTGATCGGTTTCGATTTCAGCTTTTCCGCCCCTTTCGTCTCCCGTGGCGCGCATCTGCCCGGCGACCGGCCGACTGTGGATGCGCGCGCGCTATGGGATTATGTCGATGATAGCAGCGACGATCCCGACCTTGGCGCTCGCAGCTTTCTGGAGGCCCGGCGCGGGCGGCATTTCTATTTCGGGGCGGCGGATGGGCGAAAGGCCGACTTCCTTCACTGGCGCGCATGCGAGATCGCGCCGGATGGCGGTCGCAAACCGTCGACCGTCTATGATGCGATCGGCGCGTCGCAGGTCGCCAAGGCCAGTTTCGCTGGAATGCGCCTGCTTCGGCGGATCGATGGCCATGTCGCGGTCTGGCCGTTCGATCCTATCCCTTCCACTGGAGCTCTGGTCGTCGAAATCTATACCTCGATCGCCGCGCGCGACGCCGGGCGACCGCGCGGGCGAAGCAAGATCAGAAGCGCCGAAGCTCTGGACGACGCCCTCATGGCCTTGGGGAGCGAGCGGCATCGCCCCCTCGACCGCTATGACGATCATAGCACCGATGCGATCCTGACCTCGGCTTGGCTACGCAAGATGGCCGTTCGCGATGATCTATGGCAGCCAGCCGGGCTTTCTCCGCTGATCGCGCGAACGGAGGGCTGGACCTTCGGCGTATCTTGACGCATGGGGACGGCAATGCCGGTTTAGCACAGTTGGTAGTGCACCTGATTTGTAATCAGGGGGTCGGGGGTTCGAGCCCCTCAACCGGCACCATTTCCCGCCGGTCGCGCTTGATCCATGTGGCACCAAAGCCGTTGGGGTGCGTTACATTCGCGGAATGATCAAGGTTGCCAGCTATAATATCCGGAAGGGGATCGGCGCCGATCGACGCCGCAATCCCGACCGCATCCTCGATGTCCTGCGCGAAGTCGATGCCGACGTTATTGCGCTCCAGGAAGCGGACCGTCGCTTTGGTGACCGGGAGGGCGTTATTCCCCTTCACATGCTCGACGATCACAGCGACTGGAAGCCGATCGTCTATGGTATGAAGGCCAGGTCGCTAGGCTGGCACGGCAATACGATCTTGGTCCGCAAATCGACGCAGATACTCGACTTTGAGGCGATACACCTTCCGTCGCTGGAGCCGCGCGGGGCTGTGATGGCCGATTTGCGGACCGCAGGCGGCGTGATCCGAGTCGTCGGCATGCATCTGGACCTGTCCGGGCTATGGCGACGACGCCAGGCGGCGGCGATCCTGTCCCACCTGGCGAGTTGCCTGCATCGCCACCCCACCGTGATGATGGGTGACCTGAACGAGTGGACCCGCGGCTCGGGCTGCCTGCGCGATTTCTGCCGTGACTTCACCATGGCCGATACCGGTCCGAGCTTCCATGCGCGTCGCCCGATCGGACGGCTGGACCGAATCATGGTGTCCCCCGATCTCCGCATTGCCGAATGCGGGGTTCATGCCAGCCCGACCTCTCGAAAGGCATCGGATCACCTGCCCATCTGGGCGAGGATCGGACCGCGCTGATGCGGGAGAAAGAGTTGCGGCTGGCGCTGGTCTGTTATGGCGGGATCAGCCTGGCCGTCTACATGCACGGCATCACCAAGGAGATCTGGCGCGTGGTTCGCGCCAGCCGAGCGTCGCATGAGGGGGATCCACCCGCCTCCGCCGTCGATGCGGTCTATCATGAATTGCTGGACGAAATGGCCGCGCGCGGCGGCGTGCGGGTTCGCATCCTGGCCGACATTATCGCGGGCGCGAGCGCGGGCGGCATCAACGGCATCTTTCTGGGGCAGGCACTGTCCACCGGCCAGTCGCTCGACCCCCTGACCGATTTGTGGCTGGAAGCGGCTGACATCGAGTCGCTGATCGCACCTGATGCCGCACCGACGTCGCGCTTTTCCAAGATGTGGGCGCTCCCCATCGCCTGGATGGCCGCCGGGCGCAGCGGGGACAAGATCGAAGGGCTGGACGAGGAAACCCGCGAGGAGGTTCGCCGCAAGCTGGGCCATCTCATCCGCTCACGCTGGTTCGAGCCGCCCTTTGCCGCCGACGAGTTTACCGGTCGGTTGCTGGAGGCGTTCGACCGGATGGCCGCAGCGCCAGCGGGCAAGCGGCTTCTGCCGCCCGGCCAGCCGCTCGACCTGTTCGTCACCGTTACCGATTTTACCGGCCAGCCGCAGCGGCTCCGGCTGCATTCGCCCGGCGAGGTGGTGGAGACCGAGCATCGAATGGTGGTCGACTTTACCGACAGCGGAGACGGCAAGCTGGCGGCCGTCCCCGAACTCGTCTTTGCCGCGCGCGCGACCTCCAGTTTTCCGGGGGCCTTCCCGCCCTTCACCGTGGCCGAACTCGACCGCGTCCTCGAAGCACGCGATCAGTCCTGGCCCGAGCGGGACGCCTTTCTGCGCCGGGTGCTGCCACGCCATCATGCCGCCGGAGCAGCGGACAAGGCGGTGCTGATCGATGGTTCGGTGCTGGTCAACGCGCCCTTTCGTCCCGCTATCGACGCGCTCGGCCGCCGCCCGGCTCGTCGGCAGGTCGATCGCCGTTTCGTCTATATCGACCCTTTTCCGGGCATGCATTTCCGCCTTCCAGGCGGCGGCGGTCATCCCGGCTTCTTCCAGACGATCATCGGCGCGATCAGCGAACTTCCCCGGCAACAGCCGATCCGCGACAATCTGGAAGCGATCGCCGCCCGGTCCGGGCGGATCGACCGGATGCAGGCGATCGTCGCCGCGATCCGCGAGAATGTCGAGCAGGAGATCGAACAACTGTTCGGCGGCACGTTCTTCCTCGATCGCCCGACCGCCGCCCGTCTCGCCTCCTGGCGGGTGCGAGCGCAAGCGGCCGCCGCCGCGAAGGCCGGGTTCAGCTATGCCGCTTATGGGCATCTGAAGATCGCGGGCGTCGTCGACATGATCGCGACCATGCTGGCGGAGGCCACCGGCGACGACGGGACTGCGAGACGCAGTCGGCTTCGCGCGATGGTCGAGCGGACGTTGACCGCGCGCGGCGGCGATGGTGAGGTGATCGGCTTCACCGGCGGCCCCAGTGAGGGGGCAAAGGCATTCCTTCGTGGCTTCGACCTGGGTTATCGCATCCGTCGCCTGCGGTTGCTTGCCCGCCGTCTGACCGAACTCGAGGGCGACCATAGCGAGGCGGAACTCGCTCCCGTTCGTGACGCCCTCTACGAATCGCTTGCCGAATTTCTGGAACGGCAAAATGGCGGCGCCCATGCCGACATGGCACATGACGTCCGTTCCGTACGGGGCGATGGCGGACGGGTCCTCAAGGAATTGCGGACAAGGCTTGACCTGACACGCCTGGACGGCGAAACGGATGCGCGGTTGGCGAGCGCCTTTGCGGGCCTGCCCCGCGCGGCGCGGCGCACATTGTTGCTGACCTATCTCGGCTTCCCCTATTTCGACGTGGCGACCCTGCCGCTGCTGCAGGGCGAGGGTCTGGACGAGTTTGACCCGATCAAGGTCGATCGCATATCTCCCGACGACGCGACCGCGATCCGCTCCGGCGGCGCGGAAGCGACGCTGAAGGGCATTCAATTCCTGACCTTCGGCGCGTTCTTCAGTCGTAGCTACCGCGAGAACGACTATCTCTGGGGACGGCTGCATGGCGCGGAGAGGATGATCGACATCGGCGTTTCCACCCTCCCCCCGACCATTCGGCTCAAACCCGGTGCGGTCGCAGCCTTCAAGCGGCGCGCTTTCGTCGCGATCCTGGACGAAGAAGAGGATCGCCTCACCGCGATCGCACCGCTGATCGCCTCGCTTCGCCGCGAGATCGGCTGAAGGCTGGTCATGCCGGACCAACGCGGCTAGACCGCGTCGCGCAAGCGATGTCCGGCCGCCTCTTGCGCGGTTCGGTTATAGGTTAGGCGGAGAAGCGCATGCAGTTCCTGAAAATGCTGTTCTGGTGCCTGCTGGCCTTCCTGGCCGCGGCCTTCACGCTGGGCAATTGGACGACGGTGCCGATCCGGCTGGTCGGCGGCCTGGTGGCGGATGTGAACCTGCCGCTTCTGCTGTTCCTGACCTTTCTGCTCGGGCTGGTCCCCACGCTCATCTGGCAGCATGCGGCGCGCTGGCGCTTGCGGCAGCGGTTGAATGCAACCGAACGCGCGCTGGCGACCGCTACCTCCTCGACCGAGACCGGCCTCTATGCCGCCCCGGTCGAGCCCGCCCCCCTTTCCACCCAGCCCATGGTCTGATCCCCTTATGAGCAATCGCATCTATGTCGCGATCGACACGCCCGATCTGGCCCGCGCACAGGCGCTGGCGCAAAAAGTGCGTCATCATGTCGGCGGCCTGAAGCTCGGCCTGGAATTCTTCTGCGCGCATGGCGCCACGGGCGTGCGAGAGATGGCGCATATCGGCCTGCCGATCTTCCTCGACCTGAAGCTGCACGACATTCCCAATACCGTGGCCAAGGCGGTGCAGTCGCTGGGTCCGCTCGCGCCCGCGATCCTGACGGTCCATGCGGCAGGCGGTCGTGCGATGCTGGAGGATGCCAAGGCGGCAGCGCCGACGGGAACCAAGGTCGTGGCCGTCACCATGCTCACCAGCCTGGATGCCACCGACCTGACCGATACCGGCGTGACCGGGAGCCCCGCCGATCATGTCCGTCGCCTCGCCGATCTGGCGGCGGAGGCGGGCGTAGACGGCATCGTCTGCTCCGGCGAAGAAGTCGCAGCGGCACGGAAAGCTTGGCCGAAGGGCTTCTTCGTGGTCCCGGGCGTCCGCCCGGCCAATGGCGTGGTCGGCGACCAGAAGCGGGTGGTGACCCCGCGTGCTGCGGTGGACGCGGGCGCGTCTATCTTGGTCATCGGTCGCCCCATCACCCAGGCCGATGATCCCGACGCCGCCGCACGGGCCATTGCCGCCACGCTTTGACGCCTTTCTCCGTCGATTTCCTCTCATCCCGGAACAGGCCATGCCCACCACTGCCAAGATTTGCGGACTGACCACGACCGCGACGCTCGACGCGGCACTGGGCGGCGGGGCGAGCCATGTCGGCTTCGTCTTCTTCCCGGCCTCGCCCCGGCATCTGACCTTCGATGCCGCCGCCGGGCTCGCGGGGCGGGTGCCGGATCACGTCGGGCGAGTCGGCGTCTTCGTCGATCCCGACGACCAGTTGCTCGAAGCCGCTGTCCGTGCAGGGACGCTCGACGTCATCCAGCTTCATCGCACGGCCCCCGCCCGCGTGGCGGCGATCCGTGCCCGGTTCGATAAGGAAGTCTGGGCCGCCGTCGCCATCAAGGTGCGTGGCGATGTGGACAAGGCGCGCGACTATGCCGGCGCCGCCACTCTGATCCTGTATGACGCGAAGACGCCGGACGAGGCCTCGCTGCCCGGCGGTATGGGATTGCGGTTCGACTGGAGCCTGCTCGATGGCGTTCGGCATCCCTTGCGCTGGGCGCTGTCGGGTGGACTGGATGCGGGCAACGTTGCCGAAGCCATACGCCGTACGGGCGCGCCGCTGGTCGATGTTTCGTCCGGCGTGGAAAGCGCACCCGGCGTCAAGGATATGGACAAGATCGCCGCGTTCCTTAAAGCCGTTGCGACAAATCAGTGACAGGATCGTTTGCAGGGCTCGCCCCGCAGATGCTCAAGGGATACGAAATGAACGCCCCCAACTCCTTCCGCGCCCAGCCCGACGAGCGCGGCCATTTCGGTGAATTCGGCGGCCGCTACGTCGCCGAGACGCTGATGCCGCTGATCCTCGACCTCGAACGCGAATATCGCGCGGCGCAGGTGGACCCGGCTTTCCAAGCCGAATTCGACGGCCTGATGACCCATTATGTCGGGCGTCCCAGCCCGATGTATTATGCGGAACGGCTGACCGCGATGCTCCGCGAGACCGCGCCCGAAGGCAAGGGGCCCAAGGTCTATTTCAAGCGCGAGGAACTGAACCACACCGGCGCGCACAAGATCAACAACTGCATCGGCCAGATCCTGCTTGCCAAGCGGATGGGCAAGACGCGGATCATCGCCGAGACGGGCGCCGGTCAGCATGGCGTCGCCACCGCGACGGTCGCGGCGCGCTTCGGCCTGCCCTGCACCATTTTCATGGGCGCACGCGATATCGAGCGGCAGGCGCCCAATGTCTTCCGCATGAAGCTGCTCGGCGCGGAAGTCCGCCCGGTGACGTCGGGCGCACAGACGCTCAAGGACGCGATGAACGAGGCGCTGCGCGACTGGGTCGCCAATGTCCACGACACGTTCTACATCATCGGCACGGCGGCGGGACCGCATCCCTATCCGGAGATGGTGCGCGACTTCCAGTCGGTGATCGGAACCGAATCGCGCCGTCAAATCATGGAGGCGGAGGGCCGCCTCCCCGACCTGCTCATCGCGGCGGTCGGGGGCGGGTCGAATGCGATCGGCCTTTTCCATCCGTTCCTCGACGATCCCGACGTCGCGATGCTCGGGATCGAGGCGGCAGGCCATGGCCTTGCCACCACGCAACACGCCGCCAGCCTGACCGGCGGCAAGCCCGGCATCCTGCACGGCAACAAGACTTATCTGCTTCAGGACGAGGATGGCCAGATCACCGAGGCTCATTCGATCTCGGCAGGTCTCGACTATCCGGGCATCGGGCCCGAGCATAGCTGGCTGAACGATACCGGCCGCGTGGTCTATGAGGGGATCACCGATACCGAGGCACTTGAGGCATTCCAGCTTTGCTGCAAGATCGAGGGGATCATTCCCGCTCTCGAAAGCAGCCATGCGCTGGCGGGTCTGATCAAGCGCGCGCCGTGGATGGATCGCGACCAGATCGCACTCGTCAACATCTCGGGGCGCGGCGACAAGGACATCTTCACCGTTGCCGATGCCATGGGAGTGAAGATGTGAGCCGGATCGCCGACCGCTTCGCGCGCTGTGCCCGGTCTGGCCGCGCCGCGTTGGTGACCTTCGTGACGGCGGGCGACCCGACACCGGGCGATACCGCCGCGATCCTTGACTCCCTGGTCCAGGGCGGAGCCGATGTGATCGAACTCGGCATGCCCTTCACCGATCCGATGGCGGACGGGCCCGCCATTCAGAAGGCGAACATCCGCAGCCTGGGCGCTGGCACCCGCACCGCCGACGTCCTGTCGATCGCTTCGGCCTTTCGCGAACGTCATCCGGACGTGCCGTTGGTCCTGATGGGCTATGCCAATCCGATGACGGTGCGCGGCCCCGAGTGGTTCGCCAAGGCTGCGGCCGAGGCCGGAGTGGACGGCGTGATCTGCGTCGACGTTCCTGCCGAGGAAGACGATGCGTTGGGCGTCGCGCTGCGCGCCGAGGGTGTTGCGTCGATCCGGCTTGCCACCCCGACCAGCGACGCCGCCCGTCTGCCGACGATCCTGACCGGCGCCGATGGTTTTCTCTATTATGTCTCGGTCGCGGGGATCACCGGACAGCAACAGGCCGCGCAATCCTCGATCGAAGAGGCAGTTGCCCGGTTGAAGGCGGCGACGCATTTGCCCGTCGCGGTCGGCTTCGGCGTCCGCACGCCTGAACAGGCGGCGGCGATCGGTCGCGTGGCCGACGGCGTCGTGGTCGGCTCCGCCATCGTCGATCTCGTCGGCGAGCATGGTGCCGCTGCACCGGCGCCGGTCCGGGCCTATATCGAAACTCTGTCGTCGGCACTGGCCGATGCACGCAAGGAACTCGCATGAGCTGGCTCAACAGCGTCCGTAACGTCATCCCCTTCGTCGCCAAGCGGGAAACGCCCGACAATCTTTGGCACAAGTGCAAGGGATGCGGGCAGATGGTCTTCACCAAGGAATTGGAAGACAATCTGAACGTCTGCCCCAAGTGCGACCATCATGATCGCATCGGTCCCAGGGCACGGTTCCGTCACCTGCTGGACGAAGGGAGCTGCAACGAGCTTCCCGCCGCCAAGGTACCGGAAGATCCGCTCAAGTTCCGCGACTCGAAGCGCTATGCCGACCGGTTGAAGGCCGCCCGCGCCAATGCGGCGGAAAATGATGCGCTCGTTAATGCGCGTGGCACGATCCTGGGTCACAAGGTCGTGATCGGGGTACAGGATTTCGCCTTCATGGGTGGGTCGATGGGCCTTGCGGTGGGCGAAGCCTTTGTGCGCGGGGTCGAGGCGGCGATTGCCGACCAATGCCCCTATGTCATCTTCACCGCATCGGGCGGCGCGCGGATGCAGGAGGGTATCCTCAGCCTGATGCAGATGCCGCGCACCACCGTCGCGATCCAGATGCTGCACGATGCGGGCCTGCCCTATATCGTCGTGCTGACCGATCCGACTTCGGGCGGCGTGATGGCCGCCTATGCCATGCTGGGCGACGTCCAGATCGCCGAGCCGAAGGCGACCTTGGCCTTCACCGGCCGCCGGGTGATCGAGAACACGATCCGCGAAAAGCTGCCCGATGATTTCCAGACGTCCGAATATTATCTCGACCACGGCATGCTCGACATGGTCGTCCACCGCCACGATCTGCGCGAGCGTCTGGCGACCGTCATTGGCTATCTGACGGGATCGCGCAAAGCCGCCTGATCCGAACAGTAGCGAGCGTCGCTTTTGAAGGGCGATGTCTTTAGAAGGGCGGGCCGAGAGGTCCGCCCCTTTCATATCCCCCGCCCCTATGCGAGACCGGCCGATGCCCGATCATGCCCGCTCCCAAAACCCGGCCGTACAGGCACAGCTCGATCGCCTGTGGTCGCTGTCGCCCGGAGCGGACATATTGGGGCTGGAGCGGATCACGCAATTGCTGGCACGTTTGGGCGATCCGCAGAACCATCTGCCCCCCGTCTTTCACGTTGCCGGCACCAACGGCAAGGGTTCGACCTGCGCCTTTCTGCGTACCGCGATCGAGGCGTCTGGTCGGCGAGTCCATGTCTATTCGAGCCCGCATCTGGTGCGCTTCAACGAGCGTATTCGCATCGCGGGCGATTTGATCGAGGACGACGCCCTCGCCGCCCTGTTGGATGAGGTGCTTGGCCAGGCCGAGGGGATCGGGGCCAGCTTCTTCGAGGTGACGACGGCGGCGGCCTTTCTGGCCTTCGCGCGTACGCCGGCGGCTGCGACGATCGTCGAGGTCGGTCTGGGCGGGCGTCTGGACGCAACGAACATCCTGCCTCCACCCGCCGTCTGCGGGATCGCGGCGCTCGGCATCGATCATGAGGCGTTTCTGGGCCGCAGTCTGATCGGCATCGCGCGGGAGAAGGCGGGCATCGCCAAGGCCGGGACTCCGCTCGTCACGATGGACTATCCACGATCTCTTCGCGAGGCGATCGCGCAGGTGGCGGCAAACGCCGGTGCGCCATTGGTGTCGCGTGGTCGGGATTGGTTCAGTCGTTCCCGGCCGGGCAAGGTCGATTATCGCGACGAGCAGGGAGAAATCACCCTGCCCCGCCCCGCCCTGATCGGCGGGCACCAAGCGCGGAATCTCGCGCTGGCAACGGCGATGATCCGCCACCAGGACAAGCTGTCCATTCCCGACGAGGCCTTGCAGGCCGCCGCGACGCAAACCCACTGGCCTGCCCGCATGCAGCGCCTGGGTGATGGCCCTCTGACCGCCCGCCTCCCGGCGGGGAGCGCCTGCCGGCTCGATGGTGCGCACAATCCCTCGGCGGCCGGCCCCGTCGCCCGTGCCATGATGCACTGGCGGTCGCAGGGGCCAAGCGCTCTGGTGTTGGGAATGCTGGCGAACAAGGAAGCAGGGCCGGTCCTGCAGAAACTGGGCGCGATGGTCGATTTCATCGTGACGGTACCAGTCCCCGATCACGCCACCCACGCCCCCGAGGAACTGGCAAGCCAAGCGCGGCAACTTGGTATCGAGGCGCTCGCGGCAGCCGATCCGGCAGAGGCTCTGAAGGTGATCGCCCATCGCTTTCAGAAGCCGGTTCGTGTTCTGATCGCCGGGTCGTTGTATCTCGCAGGGCATGTGTTGGCGCTCAATGACGAAGTGCCGCAATGATGCGACGAAGCGCCGCAGCGGACCCCTTCATTTGCGATTGACTATCAATAGCGAGCAATTAGCATGGGCTCCATCATCACGGAGTCCCAGCCGATGGCCGAAACCACGACCCTTTCCACCACGCTTCCCCACATGCTGCCGGCCTGCCCCTATGCGCGGATAGCGTTGTTCGCGGTACGTCGGATGGGCGCCCACGGCCTGGGGGATGCACGCGCCGCGCATACGCTGTTCACGGTATTCGGCCAGGATTTCCGGCGACCGCTGTTGCTCATGCGGACGTTGATGGCCGATCTTGCCGCGCATGCTTCGGGCCAGATCGCGATAGCGCCGTGCTGCTGCGCCAGAATGACCGCGGCCGAAGCCGCGCTCATCACCATATTGGCGCAGATGGAAAGGGCGCCGGACAAGGCGCGCTATCTGATGAGCGACCTGCTCGGCGTGCGGCGGGTGGACGGCGTACTCGCCAGCGCGGCCGCCGTCAGCGCTGCCTTTGCCGATGAGGGGCGCCCGATCACTGGGTAACGGGCACCTCGCGACGGGCGTCGCCCTCTCCTTCGACGCCCGCGCTACCGATTGAGCGGTCGACCAAGCCGGAGCGCGCCATCCACCAGAACAGGATGACTCCCGGCACCGCGGCGACGGTCGTCAGCAGATAGAAATCGACATAACCGAACCGCTCGACCAATGCCCCGGCGGTCGTCCCGCTGAGGATTCGCCCGACAATGCTGGCCGCCGCAGAGATCAGGGCATATTGCGCGGCGGTGAAACGCAGATCGGTCAAGGCGGAGAAATAGGCCACCACCGTCACGCCGCCGATCCCACTGGAGAAATTCTCGAACCCGATCGCGCCCGCCATGCCCCAATTGGAATGGCCGAGCGCCGCGAGACCGGCGAAGGACAGGTTGGACACCGCCATCAGGATCAGGCTGATGATCACCGACCGCTTCATGCCCAGACGCGCGTATAGCAAGCCGCCGACAAAGACACCCACCAGGAGCGCCCAGAAACCGACCCCGACGTCATAGAGCGCAATCTCGTCCTTGCTGAAACCCAAGTCGTTGAATAGCAGCCGAAACGTCAGATTGGCCAACGTGTCGCCGATCTTGTGGACGAGGATGAACGCCAGGATGATGGCCGCGCCCCGACGCCGGAAGAATTCGGCGAATGGGCCCACCACGGCCCGGACGATTCCTTCGGTCGGGCGTTTCGCCGTGATCTCGCTATGACGCGCGGGCTCACCCATGACGAGGGCGGTCAGGATCGCGGGCAAGGCGAAGGCGCAACTGACGAGATAGGCGACGCTCCATCCCGCCCGCGTCGCCACGACCAGCGACAGCGACGCCACCAGCGCAGAGCCGATGCGCCAGCCATATTGGCCCATGCCCGCCCCTACGCCGAGCTGACAGGGTTCGAGGAGTTCGATGCGATAGGCGTCGATCACGATGTCGAAAGTCGCGCCCGCAACCCCCAGTGCGATTGCGGCCAAGGCCGTTTGCGCCAGGGAAACGCGCGGATCGGTCAGCCCCAGGCCGACCGCCGCAAGACAGACCAGTGCCGCGACGACGAACAGCCAGGACACACGCTGGCCGAGCCGATGCAGCACGGGGATTTTCACGCCCTCGACGATCCAGGCCCAGAGAAATTTGAAATTATAGGCCAGGATGACGAGCGCGAAGGCCGTGACGCTCTTCTTCTCGATCCCCGCTTCCGCCAACCGGCTGGCCAGCGTCGCGTTGATCATCGTCAGCGGGAAGGCGGAGGATATGCCGAGTGCCAGAGAGGCCAGCGGGGCCGCCTCGACATAGGGCCGCACTCCGTCCAGCCAACGCGCACTCGCCATATGAAACAGACCCGCCCTATCGCAAAGCGCGGACCGTAGTGCGCTTGCCGTCACCGGGCAACGGGGCGCGGATCAGGCGCGGGCGAACAATCGGAAACCGGCGGGCAAGCGACTGGGCGCCTTACCGGTCCGCCGTTCCTCGATCGCGGCAATGGCGCCAAGCAAGTCCCGCGCGCCATAAGGCTTCATCAATATCCCCTCGGCGAGATTCTCCACGCCATCCGGCGGCGTGCCCGTAAGGAACAGGACGGGAATATCGCGTTCGTGCGCCGCCCTGGCGACATCGACGCCACTGCCGTCCGCCAATTGCACATCGGCCAGGACAAGGTCGATCGCGGTACCGCCCTCGATCAGCGTGATGGCCTTGCTGACCCGGTCGACCGTCCCCACCACTTCGTAATCGGCATCGCTCAGCACATGCTCGGTGTCGAAGGCGACCAGCGGTTCGTCTTCGACCACAAGCAGCCTGACCAGCTGCCGCTTTTTCCGCCCGAAGAATTTCATCCCTCTATCGGCCCGTCTTTCTTGCCCCACTCATCGCCGTAACGCTTTGTCCGGCAGAAACGACGCAATTAATTTCCTTTGGCCTACACCCTATGTATCAGCGTCGATCATGACATCAGATCAACGTATCGCCAAGCTGCTGGCCCGGGCCGGTGTCGCATCGCGTCGAGAGGTCGAGCGGATGATCGCCGAGGGGCGTATCGCCCTGAACGGCGTCGCGATCGACACGCCAGCGACCCTGCTTTCCTCGCTCGACGGCATCACCGTCGACGGACAGCCGGTCGCCGCGCCCGAGCCGACCCGACTGTTCCTCTATCACAAGCCCAACGGCCTGCTGGTGACAGAACGCGATCCCAAGGGGCGGCCGGCCATCTACGACCGGCTGCCCGCGGACCTGCCCCGGCTGGTGCCGGTCGGACGGCTCGATCTGAATACCGAGGGGCTGCTGCTGCTGACCACCGATGGCGGCTTCAAGCGCCAGTTGGAGTTGCCCGCCACCGGCGTCGAGCGGACCTATCGCGCGCGCGCCTATGGCGACATCACGCAGGCGCAGCTCGAGGAACTGATCCACGGGGTCGAGATCGACGGGATCCGCTATGGCCAGATCGACGCCAATCTGGACCGACGGACCGGGGCCAATGTCTGGATCGAGATGACCCTGCGAGAGGGCAAGAATCGCGAAGTCCGCCGCGTTCTCGAACATCTGGGGTTGCAGGTCAGCCGGTTGATTCGGCTACGCTATGGCCCGTTCCTGCTCGGCGATCTCCCGGCCGGTGAAATCGGTGAGGTGAAGGGATACGAGATCGTCGAGTTCCGCAAGACGTTGGAGGGCGGCATCCCTGCCGATGCCGTACGGCCGGCACCACGCGCAGGCTTCCGCACGCCCCCGACACGAACCGCACCGGCGCGTGCCCGCACGGAGCGGGACGGCGAGGTACGCCGGGACGCCGTCCCCGCGCGCAGCTCACGCCCCTCCGCAAACCAGGGCGACCGGGCGAAACCCTTCGCTAAGCGCCCCCCACGGGCCGATGATCGCCAGGACCGCAGCGAGCGTCCGGGACGCGCCGCCGCCTCGCCGAATGCACGTCAAGGGCGGTTTGCCCCGAATGAGCGCGGTGGCGACCGCCCGACGGGCCGAGCAAATTCCGGCGAACGAAAGCCATACGGCAAGCGGCCGACCGAAGGTCGTATGGAGCGTGGGGACCGGACCGAGCGCGGCGCTTCCCCCAGCCCACGGGGTCCAGCGCGTCCCAGATCCGACGGGCGGAATGGCGATCGGCCTTCCGGGCGGCCTGGTGGTCGACCGGGCGGCGGCGGCGGATCGCGGCCCGGCCGCCCGCGGGGAGATCGTTGATGCGGGTGATTGCTGGACAATGGCGGGGTCGCCCGCTCGTCGCGCCAAAGGGTGACGTCACCCGCCCGACCGCCGATCGGACGCGGGAGGCGTTGTTCTCGATGCTGACGGCTCGGCTGGGTGATTTCGACGGGCTGGCCGTGGGCGATTTTTTCGCGGGCTCGGGCGCGCTGGGGATCGAGGCCTTATCGCGCGGGGCGGCGTCCTGTCTGTTCGTCGAGCAGGATCGCGGCGCACTGGACGCCCTCCGTGCCAATCTCGAAAAGCTGGGTGCCAAGGCGGACGTCCGCGCCGCCTCGGTCATGGCGCTGGGGCCCGCTCGCCAGCCGCTGGACCTGATCTTGATGGACCCACCTTATGGCACCGGCGCGGGGAGCGTGGCGCTCGACAAGCTGGCGCGGCTCGGCTGGGTCGGCAACGGGACGTGGATCAGCATCGAAACCGCCAAGCAGGAAGAAATCGAGCTGGCGGGCTTCACCGTCGACGCCTCACGCGTCCACGGCAAGGCTCGGCTGACCCTGCTGCGTCAGGCCTGAGCGCTTTTCCCGCGCATCAGGGCAAGCCCGGCGAGGCTGAGCAGACCGGCGGCGACCAGATAGCCGCCGACAAAGTTCAGCCCGCCACGCTCGGTCAGAGCCTGCGCGGCGATGGGGGCGAGCGCGCCGCCGATGATCCCACCCAGATTGAACGTCATCGACACCCCCGTATAGCGCACACCGGCTGGGAACAGCGCGGGCAGCCATCCGCCGAGCGGACCATAGGCAAAGCCCATTACGAACAGCGCGAGCGCGAGCCAAACGAACACCACGACCAGCGATCCTGCACCCAGCATCGGCCCCATGACGAGGCCGACCAGAACGCAACCCGCAAAGCCCAAGGTCAGCATGGCGGGGGCTCCGCGACGGTCCGCCATCACGCTGGAGATAATGACCCCCAGCGCCAGGAACAGGATCGCGATGAGCTGAATGCCCAGAAATGCCTCGCGCGGATAGTTCAGGACGGTCGTGCCATATCCAAGCGCGAAGGCCGTCGCGAGATAGAAGATCGCGAAGCAGGCAACCACGCCCCCGGTCCCGGCGAGCAGCGCGCGGCCATGATCCTGCACCAATGTCGCGAAAGGGATGCGGGGCAAGGCTTCGGACCGCTTGGCCTCGGTAAAGTCATGCGTTTCGGTCAGACGAAGCCGAACCCAAAGCCCCAGTATCACCAGCACCGCGCTTGCCAGGAACGGCAGCCGCCAGCCCCAGGCGCGGAACTGCGCGTCGGTCAGGACAAGGCCCAGCAACAAAAAGAAGCCATTGGCCAGGATGAAGCCTACCGGCGCGCCGAGCGGAGGAAACATGCCCCAGGTGTTGCGACGCCCCGGCGGCGCGTTCTCGACGGCCAGCAGGGCAGCACCACCCCATTCGCCCCCCAAACCGAGCCCCTGCCCCAATCGCGCGATGCACAAGAGTAGCGGGGCGATCCAACCCGCCTGCGCATAGGTCGGCAGGAAGGCGATGGCGACGGTGGATCCCCCCATCAGCATCAGGCTGACGACCAAGGTCGACTTGCGGCCCACTCGGTCGCCGAAATGACCAAAGGCAATCGCACCCACGGGGCGCGCGACAAAGGCCAGGCCGAAGCTGGCATAGGATAGCAGCAACTGGGCGGTCGCGGATGATGCCGGAAAGAATAGCGGTCCGAAGACCAGCGCCGCCGCCGTCGCATAGATGTAGAAGTCATAGAATTCGACCGCCGTACCGGTCAGGCTGGCCAGCAGGATATGGCGGTGCGACGGGGGCGATGCGTGAGTCATGCTTCGCCCGTGCAGAAACGAAACGAATACGTAAAGGCCTATCCCGACCAGAACGCTTCGATCGCGGACTTAGCGCGCGACCACGCCAGCCAAACCCAGCAGCATCCAGTAGAGCAAGCCGGAAAGCAGCATCGCGGCCGGCAGGGTCAGGACCCAGGCCAGGATCATGTTGCGGATCGTACGAACCTGAAGCCCCGCTCCGTTGGCGACCGACGCGCCCGCCACGCCGGACGTCAGGATATGAGTGGTGGACACGGGCCGCCCCATGAACTCCGCGATCATGATCGTCGCGGCGGTGGTCAACTCGGCCGCGGCCCCCATACCATAGGTCAGATGCGTCTTGCCGATCCGTTCTCCGACCGTCGTCACGATCCGTTTCCATCCCACCATGGTGCCAAGGCCAAGTGCCAGCGCGACGGTCACCTTTACCCACAGGGGAATATAGCGCGTGCCGCGCTCCAGCTGTGTGGCATAACCGTTGAGCGATTCGATCTCGGTTGCGGTGAAGCGGCTCTTGGCCGTCTCGCTCTTGGTGATCATGCGCGTCGTATCGAGGACGAGATACATGTCGTTGCGCAAATTGGGTACGATTGCGGCGGGCACGCGGCTGAGCGCCCCGTAATTGCCGATCCGCTCGCCAATGTCGCGGGAAAGGACGGAAAGGCCGGTATAGACTTCGGGCTTGTCCACTGCCTTGGCGCGGACGCCAGCGACGACGATCGCACGAGACTGGTCGATGGTGGGATTTCCGCCCGCGCCATGGGCGGCATAGGCAGCGGAGCCGGTCTGGGCGCTACGTACGAATGCGGGCATGGCGCTTTCCGGCAACGTCCGGTTCAACGCATAGGCGGTCGGCGCGCAGCCGATAAGGATGAGCATAATGAGGCCCATGCCCTTTTGCCCGTCATTGCCGCCATGCGCGAAGCTGACCGCGGTACAGGTGAAGATCAACAGTGTGCGAATGCCACGCGGCGGCGGCGTATCGCCTTCGGGCTCGCGATACAGCTGTTCGTTGCGCAGGAAACGCTTCATGACAAGCAGAAGCAGCAGGGCAGCACCGAAACCGATCAGCGGACTGAACAGCAGCGCGGATAGCACCTTCTGCACCTGTGCCATGTCCACCCCCGACGTGCCGGGAATGGTGGACAGCATCTGGTTGGCGAGCCCCACGCCCAGGATCGATCCGATCAGCGCATGGCTGGACGAATTGGGCAGGCCGACCGCCCATGTCGCCAAATTCCACAGCACTGCCGCCAACAGCAGCGCGAAGATCATCGCAAAGCCCGCCCCCGACCCGACGTGCAGCATCAGATCGATCGGCAAAAGCGTGATGATCGAATAGGCCACCGCTCCCGTCGAGCAGAGCACTCCCAGGAAATTGAAGAAGCCGGACCAGACCACGGCCAGCGGCGCGGGCATGGAATGGGTATAGATCACCGTCGCGACCGCATTCGCGGTGTCGTGAAAGCCATTCACGAACTCGAAACCCAGCGCGATCAATAGCGCAAGGCCCAAGAAGGCGAAGACGCCGATCGCCATCGGCTCTCCGACCCGCGCCGTGTCCAGCGCGATGCTGTAGCCCGCATAGGCCAGCCCGCCGACCAACAGGCCCGCGAATATCCAGCGCCCCATGGGATGAAGGCTGGCATCGAGACGGGGACCACGAGCGCGCGATTCGGATTGGCCACCGGCGAGTGCAAAGGATGTCATGGTGATCCTCCGTTGCGCTTCTCCGGTGACAATTTGATGACGCCAGACTTTGCGTATTCCCATCCCGGAACGTGTCGCGGAGTTTGCAGGTCGCATTCTGAAGCATCTGCGCCCAGAAGGATCGGGTTCGGTAAGGCTCGCAGCTGGGAAACAATTTTCCCGATGCGCACTGGATGGTTGCCCCGCCTGCAAACGTTCCCTAACTGTTCGCGATGACTCCTGCCCACCCCGATCCCGCCGCCCAGCTCGCCGATTATCCCTATCTGCGGACACTCAACCCGGCGCAGCGAGAGGCGGTCCTGACCACGGACGGGCCGGTCCTGGTTCTGGCGGGGGCGGGTACGGGCAAGACGGCGGCGCTGACCGCGCGGCTGGCGCATCTGCTCTACACGCGCAAAGCCTGGCCTTCCGAGATCCTGTCCGTCACCTTCACCAACAAGGCAGCGCGCGAGATGCGGGAGCGGGTCGGTCGGCTGGTCGGCGACGCGGTGGAGGGGATGCCGTGGCTAGGCACGTTCCACGCCATCGGCGCGAAGATGTTGCGACGCCATGCCGAACTGGTCGGGCTGCAATCCAACTTCACGATCCTGGACACCGACGATCAGCTTCGTCTGCTCAAGCAGTTGATCGTCGCCGCGGACATCGATGAAAAGCGCTTCCCCGCCCGCGCGCTGGGCGGCCTGATCGACGAATGGAAGAATAAGGGGCTGGTACCCGGCGACATCGATGCGGGCGAGGCAGAGCGTTACGCCAACGGGCAAGGTGCCGAACTCTACCGGCAGTATCAGGAGCGGCTGCGCAGCGTGAACGCCTGCGACTTTGGCGATCTGCTGCTCCACATGTTGACCATATTGAAGACGCATCGCGACGTGCTGGAGCATTATCAGCAGCGTTTCCGCTACATCATGGTCGACGAGTATCAGGACACCAACAGCGTCCAATATCTCTGGCTGCGGCTGCTTGCGCAGGCGCGCAAGAATATCGCCTGTGTGGGCGATGACGACCAATCCATCTATTCGTGGCGCGGTGCGCAGGTCGAGAATATCCTGCGATTCGAGCGGGATTTCCCCGGCGCAAAGGTCATCCGGCTGGAACAGAATTACCGTTCCACGCCCCATATTCTGGGCGCAGCGTCGGGCGTGATCGCCAACAATGGCGGGCGTTTGGGCAAGACCCTCTGGACCGAATTGGATGTGGGCGAAAAGGTTCGCGTGCTCGGCGTATGGGACGGTCCCGAGGAAGCACGGCGTGTCGGTGAGGAGATCGAGGCGGCGAAACGCTCCGGTACATCCTATGGCGACATCGCCATTCTGGTTCGCGCGTCGCACCAGACCCGCGAATTCGAAGATCGCTTCATCGCGATCGGCATGCCGTACCGCATCGTCGGAGGCTTCCGCTTCTACGAACGCGCCGAAATCCGCGACGCGCTCGCCTATCTGCGCATCGTCAACCAGCCGTCGGACGATCTGGCGTTCGAACGGATCGTGAATGTCCCCAAGCGCGGTCTGGGTGACAAGGCTTTGGCAAAGATTCACCAGCTTGCCCGGGCGGAGGGATTGCCGTTGACGATCGCCTCGGCCCGTATCCTCGATACCGACGAACTGACGCCGCAGGCGCGCCGCAGTCTGGGCAATCTGGTCGGCGATATCGCCCGGTGGCGCGACATGGCCCGCGACCTGGCCCATCCCGAACTCGCCCGGCAGATGCTGGACGAAAGCGGCTACACCGCGATGTATCAGAACGAAAAATCCGCCGAAGCGGCCGGGCGGCTCGAGAATCTTTCCGAACTCGTGCGCGCCATGGAGGATTACGAGTCGCTCGGCGCCTTTCTGGAGCACGTTTCACTGGTCATGGACCGGGACGGCGACCAGCGGGAACCCGAGGTCACGATCATGACGATCCACGCCGCCAAGGGGCTGGAATTTGATACCGTTTTCCTGGCGGGATGGGAGGAAGGGCTGTTTCCCTCGCAACGCGCCATCGACGAAGGCGGCACCCGCAGCCTGGAAGAGGAACGACGGCTTGCTTATGTCGCCATCACTCGCGCGCGTCGCAAGGCGGTGATCCTGCACGCGGCCAACCGCCGCATCTATGGCCAGTGGACTTCCAGCCTGCCCAGCCGGTTCGTTGGCGAACTCCCGCCCGAGCATATCGATAGCGAGACCAGCATGACCGGGGGCGAAAGCCTGTGGCGGGCCAACTGGTCCGAACATGCCGATCCCTTTGCCGATGTTGCACGAGGGACCGGCCGGGGGCCGGGGTGGCAGCGCGCCGCCGCCAGCCCGCAGGGGGTGCCGGGCCGGAATGCGCGCGTGGTTGAGTCGCGTGCGCCCTCCGTGGGACTGGGCCAGAAGGGCCGCGACGACCTCAGCCTGGGCGAACGAGTCTTCCACCAGAAATTCGGTTACGGCCATATCGCGACGATCGAGGGCAACAAGCTGGAGATCGATTTTGAACAAGCGGGCCGCAAGCGCGTGATGGACAGCTTCGTCACCAAGGGGTGAGCGATCGGCGTACGGAATTTTCGGCGACCGGGGCGGAAGCCCGTTCAGGAACCATATCAATTCGCAGCCGTATCGGTCGCATCGCCCGATTGTCCGGGCATGGAGGATAGGATCGATGGGCTTTCGTCATTTGGCCATCGCTGCAATCACGACTGCCGTCATCACCACGGCCGTTCCCGCCGCCGCGCAATCCGCCGCCGACGATGCGCGGTTCCGCGCGGCGCAGGCCCGTTTCGATCGCGAATATCAAATCTATCGGCAAGAGGTCGACCTATACCAGTCCCGTCGCGATCGGGGCGGCTATGATGACGGCGACTATCGCCCCGCCCCGCCTCCCGGCGGGCCCGGCGGCTATCGCGTCGCGCCCCCGATCCCGGCCGATGGTTATAGCAGCAATGCCGAGCCCTATTATGATCCCGTGGGCGATTATCGCGACGGTCCGCAATATCGCGAACGTGTGCTGCAGCCGCAGGACCGTGTCTATGCGGGAACCGATGGACGCTATTACTGCCGCCGTTCGGACGGGACGACCGGCCTGATCATCGGCGGTGCTGCGGGCGGCATCCTGGGCAATCTCGTCGGCGGGCGGAGCAGCACCATCGCGACGTTGCTCGGCGCGGCAGGCGGTGCGCTGGCCGGACGTTCGATCGACCAGAACCAGGTTCGCTGCCGCTGACGGGATCGGCGCCGCTCCCATCATGTGAGGGGCGGCGCTGCCCGGGAGGGATCAGGCGGGCTCTACCATCATCAGTGCGGCGTCACGATATTTGTCCGCATCGCGCTCGAACAAGGCGCTGGCGGTGAAGCGGCGCGGTGTCAGCCGCAACGAGCCCAGCCCCGCCAGCTTGAAGGTCCCCATCTTCTCCTCGCGCGGCGGCTTTCCATCACGCTCGATGGTCGTCGCATCGACATATAGCTCATCGTGACGCGTAAAGATCACATGAGGCGCGAGCACCACTTCCCCGCGATTGTACATGGCAGACACCGCCTGCATCTTGACGATCGCTTCGAAGATGATGGCGGGAGCGCCTGCCGCCGGCTCAGCCGGACGGCGCTCGGTCGTCGTCATATCGGTCATGCCTTGCATTTGCCCATCCTGCCGCACCGCAGCAAGACCTATATTTACGCATAGGTCATACAGGCAAAGGCCGGGCGGCACCAGCGCCCGGCCTCCGGCCCTCACCGCTTGGGCGTATCCATCAGTTTTTGCGCGAAATAGACCATTTGCTGGGCGCTCAACCGGGCACCCTGCGCGATGTCGGCGTCGCCCGAATGACCACCCGCCGTATCCTCATAGAAAAGATAGGGGATGCCATATTCGGACAGGCGCGCGGCGAATTTGCGCGCATGCTGCGGCCCGACCCGGTCGTCCTTGGTCGTCGTCCAGATATAGGGCTCGGGATAGGCCACGCCTTTGCGGATATTGGCATAGGGCGAAATCTTGCGGAGGAACGCCGCTTCTTCGGGCACGTCGACCGAGCCATATTCGTCCTTCCACGAATCGCCCGCCGCAATCTTCTGGTACCGCACCATGTCGAGCAGCGGGACCTGGATGGTCACGGCCTTCCACAATTCGGGATGCTGGGTCAGTTCGACCCCCATCAGCAGGCCGCCGTTCGAGCCGCCATAGATACCCAGCTTTTGGGGACTGGTGATCTTCCGCGCGAACAGATCCTTCGCCACCGAGGCGAAATCGTCATAGATGATCTGCCGCTTGGTCTTGCGACCGGCATCGTGCCATTTGGGCCCGAACTCGCCACCACCCCGGATATTGGCCAGCACATAGGCGCCGCCCCGCTCCGTCCAGATCTTGCCGGTCGATCCCAGATAGGTGGGCAGCCGCGCAATCTCGAACCCGCCATAGGCGGTCATCAGCGTCGGCGTGGTTCCGTCCAGCTTCGCTCCCTTGGGCAGCACGAGGAAGTAGGGGATTTTGGTCCCGTCGGTCGAGGTCGCTTCATATTGGTGGACCGTGGTACCGGCCGCGTCGAAACGGGCAGGAAGCGTCTTCAGCACCTGCGGTGCGCTAGGACGGCTGGCGTCGAAGCGTGACAGGACGGTCGGCGTGGTGAAGCCCGCCGTGGACAGGTAGACGATGTCGGAGCGGTCGCTGGTGCTGACCACATCGACCGCCATATTGTCCGGCACCTGCACCGTCGCCGAAGACCATCCGCTTTCCTGCGGCGCGAAGACGCTCGCCCGGCCGCGGACATTGTCGATATAGGTGATGACCACCCGATCCCTGGTGGTGGAGACGCCTTCTACCGCCTGACGGTCGGTAGGCGTGAACAACGCCTGCGGTGCGATCGTCCCGGCCTCCAGTTCCGACAGCGGCGCCCAGACGACCGACCCGGCGGGATGGTCACCCCAGGCGTCGCTGGTCTGGAAGATCACGCGGCCATCGACCATGCCTGCGGGGAATGCGCGCGCCGGCATCGTGAGCGGCTTGGCGCCGCCCTTAGGCGTCCAAAGCAGCTTGTCGCCGCCGAAGAAGGTCTGCCGCCGTTCGATCACCACGGCACGATTGCCCTTGGCGTCGGTGAGCACACCCGCATAGGTGCCCAGTTCGTCCGTCGGCGCGCCCCGGAAGATTTCGGTCGCCTGCGACAGCGGCGTTCCGCGCTTCACCATCTTCACGACGAAGGGATAGCTGGACTTGGTCAGCGTGCCCTCTCCCCAGTCGCGGCTGACCAGCAGCGTATCCCTGTCGAGCCATGCCGCCCCTTGCTTGGACGTCGACAGGCGGAAGCCACCCGGTACGAACTGCCCGGTCTGCATGTCGAACTCACGATATTCGATCGCGTCCTCACCGCCTTCCGACAAGGCGACCAGGCACAGGCGATCTTCGGGACTGAGGCAATTGACACCTTTCCAGACCCATTTCTTCCCCTCCGCCTTGCTGAGCGCGTCAAGGTCGAGCAACGTCGTCCAATGTGGATTGGCCGAGGCGTAATCCTCCTCCGTCGTCCAGCGCCACAGACCCTGCGGATGGTCCGCATCGCGCCAAAAATTGACGATCCGGCCATACATCTGGCCCGGCATTGGAATGCGATCCTTGGCGGATGCGATGGCGAGCGCCTCGCCATAAAAGCTCTGGTAGCGCGGATCGTTCTGAAGACGCGGCAGGGTTTTGGCATTCTCCGCCTCCACCCAGGCGAGCGATTTGGGCCCGTCCTTGTCCTCCAGCCAGATATAGGGATCATTCTCGGTCATCTGGTTCGTCTGCGCCATCGCCGCTCCCGTCACAAGCTGGCTGGCCAGCATCGAGCCCGCCAGCATCCACCGCCATCCCCGCATTCGTTATGCTCCGTCCTACGCTCTAGTGGGCGGAATGTGACTTCATCACGCGGGGCTGGCAATGCTTCCCCAAGGCTTTTCCCAATTATGTCGCTCGCCGGCGTTCCGTTATTCCACAGGCGAAGCCGCTGAAATCGATGGCATTTGGGGCAGTGTGCTTCCGTCACGCAGACGGAACGGCTTACCCACCGGTCCGTTCAGCCTGCTCATTCCCCGCACGAATGTCCAGGAGCAGACGATGCCATATGTAAAAACCCGCGACGGCACCGACATCTATGTCAAGGATTGGGGCGAAGGTCGTCCGGTCGTCCTTCTCCATGGCTGGCCTTTGTCCGCCGATATGTGGGATGCGCAGATGATGGCGCTTGCGGAAGCCGGTTTCCGCGCCATCGCCTATGACCGGCGCGGCTTCGGGCGCTCGGGACAGCCTTGGTCGGGCTATGACTATGACACGTTGTCGGACGATCTGGCCGATGTTCTGGAAGCGACCGGCGCGCGCGACGCGGCGATCATCGGCTTCTCGATGGGCGGTGGCGAAGTCGCGCGCTATATGAGCCGTCATGACGGAAAGGGCGTCATCGCCGCAGGACTGATCGCCTCGGTCGTGCCCTATATGCCCAAGACCGACGATAATCCGCAGGGTACCGACCAGTCAGTGTTCGACCAGATCGGCCAGGGCCTGCGCAACGATCGCGCGCATTTCCTGCGCCACACCTTCTTCAAGCAGTTTTTCGGTGTCGGCTATATCACCAGCCCGGTGAGCGACGAGGTGCTGGACTGGGCGACCAGCGTCGCGATGCAGGCGGGCCTGAAGCCCACCCTGGCCTGTGCCGAAGCGTTCAGCCAGACCGATTTCCGACCGGACCTGTCGGCCTTCCGCGTGCCGACGCTGATCGTTCACGGCACGGGTGACCAGACCGTGCCCATCGATCCGGCGGGCCGGGCAGCGGCGGCCGGGATCGCCCATTCGCAATTGGTCGAATATGACGGCGCGCCGCACGGCCTGAACGTCACGCATAGCGATCGCCTGACCAGCGATCTGCTGACGTTCCTGGGCCGCTGACAGGAAAAGGGCGGCCCGGATACCCAGGCCGCCCTTCCTATTTCAGCGGGACGATCACTTCGTCCGGATGGGCGACGTTCAGTTCCTTGCGCACCATTTCGTCGACCATGTCGGGATTGGCATGGTCCGGGTCGAGCAAGGCGACGCGGTTCTTAAGGATCGTCCGCTTCTTGTCGAGCGCGGCATAATCCTGTTCGCGTTTCACCAACTGGCGCTGATACTCGCCATAAGCGAGCAGACCGTTGCGCCCCAGCACCGCATAGGCGCCGAAGAACGCAACGATCGTCAACCCAAGGGCGGGCAGGGCTGCCCGCCGCATGGTCCGCATGAAGGGCGTCGGCTTTCTGGTCACGATCGCCATTGTCGTACCGACACCCTTCAATTTCAAGCGCGTATCAACACGTCACGGCCCGCATAGCGCGCCGAATCGCCCAACTCTTCCTCGATACGGATCAGCTGGTTGTACTTGGCGAGCCGGTCCGAGCGAGCGAGCGAGCCCGTCTTGATCTGACCGCAGTTCGTCGCCACCGCCAGATCGGCGATGGTCGCATCCTCGGTCTCGCCCGAACGGTGCGACATGACCGCCGTGTAGCGCGAACGCTGCGCCAGCGACACCGCCTCCAGCGTCTCGGTCAACGTACCGATCTGGTTGACCTTGACCAGCAGCGAGTTGGCGTAGCCGCCGTCGATGCCCTGCTTCAGACGCTTGGGGTTGGTGACGAACAGATCGTCGCCGACCAGCTGAACCTTGTCGCCGATCATGTCGGTCAGCGCCTTCCACCCTTCCCAATCGTCCTCGGCCATGCCGTCCTCGATCGACAGGATCGGGTAGTTGCGGGTCAGATTGGCGAGATATTCGGCCATCTCATGGCTCGACAGAATCTTACCTTCGCCCGAGATATTGTACTTGCCGTCCTTGAAGAACTCGGTCGCGGCACAGTCGAGCGCGATCATCACGTCGTAGCCGGGCTTGTACCCAGCCTTCTCGACCGAAGCCATGATGAAGTCGAGCGCTTCGGTGGTCGAGGCGATGTTGGGGGCGAAGCCGCCCTCGTCGCCCACGCCGGTCGCCAGACCCTTTTCGTGCAGCGCCTTCTTCAGCGTGTGGAAGATCTCCGAACCGCAACGGACCGCTTCCATGATGCTGGTCGCGCCGACCGGCATGATCATGAATTCCTGGAAGTCGATCGGATTGTCGGCATGCTCGCCACCGTTGATGATGTTCATCATCGGTACGGGCAGCAGGTGGGCCGAGACGCCCCCGACATATTTATACAGCGGCAGGCCGCGTGCCTCGGCGGCGGCCTTGGCCGCCGCCAGGCTGACGCCCAGGATCGCGTTCGCGCCCAGCCGGCCCTTGTTCTCGGTGCCGTCCAGCTCGATCATCGTCCGATCCAGATCGGCCTGGTCTTCCGCATCCAGCCCGATGATCGCATCGGCGATCTCGTCGTTCACCGCCTCGACGGCGGCTTCGACGCCCTTGCCCATCCAGCGGCTCTTGTCGCCGTCGCGCTTCTCGACTGCTTCATGCGCGCCGGTCGACGCACCCGAGGGGACGGCAGCGCGGCCGAAGCTGCCATCCTCGAGCAGAACGTCTACTTCGACGGTGGGATTGCCCCGGCTGTCCAGGATTTGCCGCGCATGGATGTCGATGATTGCGGTCACGTAACGATGCTCCTACATCAGCCTTGAAGGTCCCGGCGGGCTCTATCGTGTGACCGCGCGAAGGGCAATTGCGGGAAAGCATGGAACCGTGGTTCCGCTGCCGGGGTTAAGAGGCGCACTGCCCGGTCATCCGGGCCAAAGAGGAAAGGGTTTCCCATGGCCGACACGGACAATAACTTCCCACTGTCGCAGGACGTTACGCCCAACTTCGGCGGCAACGTCGCGGTCGCGCCCGAAGTGGCCGCGCCCGACGCGGCGCCCGGCACGTTCGACGCCGAAGATTCCACAAAGAGCAAGGCGACCCTGTCGGATGCCAAGCAGCAGGTGAAGGAAGGCGCCACCAAGGTCCAGCAGCAGGCGGTTGACAAGGTCTACGCACTCGCCGGCGACGGTAAGGCCAAGGCCGGTTCCGCGCTCGATCAGGTCGCGCAGCTCCTGAACGATGCCGCCGGTCAGGTCGATGAAAAGCTGGGCGCCCAATATGGTCAATATGCCCGTTCGGCCGCCGATACCGTCACATCCTTCTCGGGTGCGATCAAGGACAAGGATGTCGAGGAACTGATCGGCGATGCCCGCGCCTTCGTGGCGAAGAGCCCGGCGGTCGCGATCGGCATTGCCGCCGCGCTGGGCTTCGTGCTGGCGCGCGTCGTTCAGTCGGGCGTGGAAGCCCGCCCATCGGCCGAAACTGCGGCGTGACCAGGGTCACCGCCCCCTTGTCGGCAACGCGACCGGACCCGGAAACGCTGACGTCGCTGGTGTCACAGCTGGTCGATGACGGCCGGTCCTATATCACGGCGGAAATCGATCTCGCCAAGGCCCGGGCCTCGGACAAGATTGGGCGTTATCGCAGCGCCGCGATCTTCATTGGGGCCGCGGCCGTACTGGCACTGGCGGCACTGATCGCCCTGCTCGTCGGGCTGATCTTCGCCTTGGCACCGGCGACCGGTCCGCTGGGGGCGACGTTGATCGTCGTCGGCGTGGTGCTGGTTGCGGCGGGTGTGCTGGCCATGATCGGCAAGTCCCGCCTGACGGGAGGAGCAGCATGACCGTCGTCGAAGCCGAGGTTCGCGCCGCTGCCGCCCGTGAGCGGATGAACCAGACCGCCTCTCGCTTGCAGGCCCGGTTGGAACCCCATGCCCTGGCGTCGCAAGCCAAGGAAGCCGGGATGTCCGCCGCAAAGTCGAGCCTGGACTGCGCGAAGAGCAACCCGGCGGCCGTCGCCGGCGGGGTCGCGGTTCTTGGCCTGTTGCTCAATCGTCGGCGGATCGCCCGCCTGTTCAAGCGCAAGCGCTGATTTGGCCCGCCGATGGGCAACCATCGGCGACATAGCCCAGAAGGATGTTCGCAATGACCACCGAAACCCAGAACGAACAGCAAAATGACCGCTTCCGCGACAAGCTGGATCATGGTCGCGAAACGGCATCGCAGGCCTATCACGATGCCAAGGACAAGGCGGGTGAACTGGCGCATAAGACCGCGCAGACCATCGAAGCCAACCCGCTCGGCATTCTGGTCGGCGGTCTCGCCGTCGGTGTGATCGCGGGTGCATTGCTCCCCCGTTCGTCGCGCGAAAAGGAATTGCTGGCCCCGCTCGGCAAGAAGCTGAGCGAGACCGTGCGTCAGGCGACGCAGGCGGCACGCGAAGCCGGCCTGCGCGAGCTGGAAGATGCGGGGCTCACCAAGGACGCCGCGAAGGATCGCGCCCGTTCGCTGTTCGACGATGTCGTCAAGGCGGCAAGCAACGCCGGTTCGGCCGCGGCCAAGGCGGCGACGAACAAGTCGTCATCCGAACCGGCCATCTGATGATGCCATGAAGGGCGCCTCGCGATCCATGATGGACGCGGTGCGCCCTTTGCGGTGAAGGGCGGCAGACGGTGGCTTGCGGGCGACGGACGGGCTTTCTACCAAGGCGGTTCGTCAGCTTTTGAACGGGATACTCGTTTGCGCCACCTCCCCCTCGCCGCCCTTCTCACCTCCTTGGCGCTGCCTGCCACGCCGCTTGCGGCGCAAGCCATTCCCCCCTCTCCCGCACAGCCCGGCGAAGGTCAGCAGGACGCCCGGCTGAAGCAGCTTTTCCATGACAGCGACGAAGCCAGCTTGGCGCGCAACCCGATCAACGGGTTGTTCCGGGGCGATATGCGGCGGGCCGATCGCATCGGCGACTTTTTCTCGGACGCGTATATCGCTGCGGAACGCGCGGCGGCCGAGAACGACCTAAAGCGCCTGGATCAGATCGATCGGGCCAAGCTCACGCCGACGAACCAGATCGCCTATGACGTATTTCGCCAGCAGACCGAGACGACGCTGAAAGGCTTTGACCCCGCCCTGGTCGCGCTGACCATCGTGCGGCCGATGGACCATTTCTTCGGCATCCAGACCTTCTATCCCGAATTCGCATCGGGCCAGGGCGCGGCCCCGTTCAATACGGTGGCGGACTATGACAATAATCTGAAGCGCAATGTCGAATATGCTAATCTGCTCGATGAGGCGATCGGGCGGTTCCGGCAGGGCATGGCGACGGGCGTCGTCCAGCCCAAGCTGGTCGTGCGCAACATGATCGCTCAGTTCGACAATCTGCTGGCGGGAACGGTCGAGGATTCGACTTTCTATGGCCCGGTCAAGCGCTTCCCCGCCGCCATTCCAGCGGGCGAGCAGACGCGTCTCAAGGCCGCCTATGCCGCTCAGATTCGCGACGTCATCATTCCTGCCGAGAAACGGATGCGGACGTTCCTGGCCGACACCTATCTTCCCGCCGCCAGAGAGTCGGTCGGTCTCGTCGGAATGCCGGGTGGTGCCAAGCTTTATTCATATCTGATCGAACAGAACACCACCCTGCCCCTCCAGGCGGACGCGGTACATCAGCTCGGCCTGTCCGAAGTCGCCCGCATCCTGAAGGCCATGGAGGTCCAGAAACAGACGGTCGGGTTCAAGGGCAGCCTGCCCGAATTCTTCACCTTCCTGCGCACCGATCCGCGCTTCCAGCCCAAATCGGCCGCACAGCTTCGCGAGGGTTACGAGGCGATCGGGCGGCGTGTCGACGCGCGCATTCGCGAGCAATTCTCACTGATCCCCAAGACGCGGCTCGAAATTCGCCCCGTTCCGGCTTTCAAGGAAAAGACCGACGCGGGCGGCTCCTATCAGGGCGGCACGCCGGATGGCGCACGGCCCGGTGTCTTTTACTATAACACCTACGACCTGCCCTCGCGCTATATGTGGGAGATGGAGACCCTCTATCTGCACGAGGCAGTGCCGGGGCATCACTTCCAGATCAGCCTGGCGCAAGAGAATGCGGCCCTTCCCGCCTTCATGCGGTTCGGCGGCAATACCGCTTATGCGGAGGGCTGGGCGCTTTATGCCGAAACCCTATGGCCGGAATTGGGTATGGAGACCGACCCCTATCAGCGTATGGGCGGCCTGAATGACGAGATGCTGCGCGCGATGCGCCTGGTCGTCGATACGGGTATCCATGCCAAGGGTTGGACGCGCGATCAGGCGATCGACTATATGCTCGCCAACTCCCCCATGGCCCGCACCGACGCGACTGCCGAGGTCGAGCGCTATATCGCCATCCCCGGTCAAGCGCTGGCGTATAAGATCGGCCAACTGACGATCAGCCGCCTCAAGGCGCAGGCCAAGGCGGAACTTGGTTCGAAATTCGATCCGCGTCGCTTCCATGCGGAGGTACTAGACACGGGTGCGCTGCCGATGCCGGTCCTGGAAAAGAAGATTGCGGACTGGATCGCGGCGGAAAAGCGGCGCGGCTGATCGGCAAGGGCGCCACGTCAGGGGACGTGGCGCTTTTCCAGCTTCCGGGCCAGCGTCCGCCGGTGCATCCCGAGCCGCCGCGCGGTTTCGGAGATGTTGAAGTTGGTTTCGGCCAGCGTCTCGTTGATCCGCTCCCATTCGAGGGTCTTGATCGAGCTCGGGCGGTCGGTGATCGCCGTGGTCGTATCGCCCGCCGCCTTGTGAAAGGCCGCCTCGATGTCGTCGGTATTGGAGGGTTTGGCGAGATAGTGGCATGCCCCCAGCTTGATCGCCTCGACAGCCGTCGCGATGCTCGCAAAGCCGGTCAGGACCACGATCAACATTTCCGGATCATGCGCGTGCAATGTCTGCACGCAGGCAAGGCCCGACGCCTGTCCAAGCTTCAGATCGACCACGGCATAACGCGGTGTCGTCTCCGACAGGATGGCGACCAGCGCATCCGGGCTCTGCGCGACCCAGACACGATAGCCGCGCCGCTCGAAAGACCGCTGCAGCGTGCGCGCAAAGGTCTCGTCATCCTCGACGATCACGAGCGATCGTTCTTCGTCCATCATGCCTCCCGATCCGATAAGCCGATCATACTCAGAGGTAGGGTCAGCGTGACGACCGCGCCACCCTCCGGGCGATTGCCGGCTTCCACCCGCCCACCCAGCTTGCGAACGACGCTCGACACCAGGAACAGGCCGACACCATGTCCCTCGCCCTTGGTCGATTGCTGAGGGCGTCCGACCTGCGACAGCGTCGTGGAGGTGAATCCGGGCCCGCGATCGGTAACCCGCACGGCCACCGCGCCGCCTTCGCGCGCAACGGTCAGGCCGACCCAGCGCGGCGATGCCTCCGCGGCATTGTCGAGGACGTTCCAGACTGCCTGTTTGATCGCCGGGTCGGACACGATCGTGGCATCGTCGTCAGTCCGCTGATAGTCCAGCACAACCTGTGCATGGCTTTGCCGCCATTCGCCGACGATCGCGTCGATGAACCGCCCGACCTCCGACAGTTCCGCAGCCTCGCCGCGCGGCTCCCCGGCCGATTGCAGGATGCGGGTCACGATCGCCTTGCAGCGCTGCACCTCCGCCTGCATCTCCGCAATCTCTCCCATGAGTTCGCTATCGTCGCGAAGCTTGGGCACTCGTCGCCAGTCGCTCAGGATCACCGACAGGCTGGCAAGCGGTGTGCCGAGCTCATGCGCCGCGCCCGACGCGAGCAGGCCCATGCGTACGATATGCTCCTCCTCCGACGCCTGTTCGCGTAGGTCGGCAAGGCGCGCCGCGCTCTGGCGCAAATTGTGGCTGATCCGGGTAACGAACAGGATCAGCAGCCCCGCCACCAGCGCAAAGCCCAGCCAATTGCCCAGCGTGTGAAGCCCGGCAATATCCCCGAACAGCCATGGTGGGAATGCCAGTGGCCGATGATGGAGCGACAACAGTCCGAAGCACACCCCGGTGATCCCCGCCAGCGCCCAGGCGGACCATGTCTCCAGCAGGACGGCACCGAGTACCACCTGGATCAGATAGAGCGAAATGAAAGGGTTGGTCGCACCGCCCGCGAGGAAGAGCTGCAACGTCAGCGTGCCCACATCGAACATCAGCGCGAACAGCAATTCGGTATTGGTGATGCGGTGGAAGCGAAGGCGAAAATGGCTGAGCAGGTTGATCGCCACCGCCATGGCGAGCACGCCCATCATCGCCGCGACCGGAAGCTGAACACCCATGACCCGATTGACGATCAGGATCGTCACCAACTGTCCCACCACCGCCATCCAGCGCAGGTGGATCAACTGCCGCATATTGGCCGTCCCAGCGGTCACGTCCGGTTCTCGCGGGCGAACCGTGAAGGGCAGGAACGGCGGAACGCCGGGTGTCACTCCCGTCCTCGCCGCCAAAGGATGACCAGACCGACACCGGTCAGGATGGCCAGCGCAAACCAGGTCAGCGCGTAGGAGAGATGGCTGTTGCGAAAGGCGACGACCGTAAGCCCGCCGACCGGATACCCGCCGGGATTGGCCGTCGCATCGGCATCAATGAAGTAGGGGGCGACCCGACCCAAATCCTTGGCCGCCGCGATGGCCGGAACATCCCGCGAATACCAGCGATCGGCAGCCGGATCATTCGAGCGGAGGAATGCGCCCTTGGGCTCACTCATCCGGATCAGCCCTGTGACGCGAACCGTTCCGGCGGGCCGGTCATGCGCCTTGCGACGCTCGGCCGGCACAAAACCGCGATTGACGAGGATGGTGAAGCGCGGGGTCACCAGCGGCGTCAGGACCCAGTAACCTGGGCCCCGCTCGGTCACTGCCTGAACGAAGCTTTCCCGATCGTTGTGAAAGACGCCTGTTGCGGTCACCCGCCGATAAACGTCTTCAGGACCAGCGATAGGGGGCGCCATGACGGCGGGTGCGTGAAGCCGTGCATCGACCTTGGCGATCAGGTCCAGCTTCCACAGCCCGCGCTGCAACTGCCACACGCCGAGCGAGACAAACGCCGCAATCAGCGCAACGCCGATCGCGGTCAGGATCGCCGGCACCAGCGGCGAGCGGCCGCGCCGCTCACCACTCGTGCCGGCCTCCGTCATTACATGCCACCGCCCATCTGGGCGGCCATGTCCGGCATCATGTTGCTGTTCATGTGATACATGACCCAGATCGACCCGCTCAGCGTGATGACGACCAGCACGGCAGTAAACACCAGCGCCATCATCGTCCAGCCACCCTCCGACTTGGTGTTCATGTGAAGGAAGTAAATCATGTGGACGACGATCTGGACAAAGGCCAGACCCATGATGACGAGCGCGGTCGTCTGGGTGTCGCCCAGCGCGCCGGTCATGACCGCCCAGAACGGGATGGCCGTCAGGATCACCGACAGCACGAACCCGATCATATAGCCCTTCATCGAGCCGTGACCGTGCGTGTCGCCATGTGCGTGGAGGTCATGGTCCAGATTGGCGTGATCGCCATGACCATGCGGAGGATGAGCGCTCAACGGAGAACTCCCAGCAGATAGACAAAGGTGAAGACGCCGATCCAGACGACGTCCAGGAAGTGCCAGAACATCGACAGGCACATCAGGCGCCGCTTGTTCGCCTCGATCAGGCCGAAGCGACCGACCTGGACCATCAGCGTGACAAGCCAGATCGAACCAAAGGTGACGTGCAGACCGTGCGTGCCGACCAGCGTGAAGAAGGACGACAGGAAGGCCGAACGCTGCGGACCCGCGCCCTCATGGATGAGGTTGGCGAATTCGTAGAGTTCGATCGACAGGAAGGCGAGACCGAACAGGCCGGTGATACCCAGCCAGATCAGGGTGTTCGACTTCTGGTTCTTCTCCATCGCGATCATGGCGAAGCCATAGGTGATCGACGACAACAGCAGCATCGAGGTGTTGAGCGCAACCAGCGGGAGCTCGAAAATCTCCCGCGGGGTCGGCCCGCCCGCATAGCTGGTGCCCAACACGCCATAGGTGGCGAACAGGATGGCGAAGATGAGGCAGTCGCTCATCAGGTACATCCAGAAGCCGATGGCGGTCGAGCCACCGGATTCGTGATGATGATCCTCGTCCTCGACCAGATAATAAGTCGGGTTCTTTGCCGGATCGGCGCTTAGAACGTCGGTCGACATGGATCAGGCCCCCTGACCGAGCAGGCGACGCCGCTCGTTTTCCGTTGCCACGACCTCATCGACGGGGATGTAGTAATCGCGGTCATAGTTGAACGTGTGCCAGATGGCGACGACGACGACACCGATCAGGCCCAGGGCGGCGAGCCACCACATGTACCAGATCATGCCGAAACCGGCGGCGGTCGAAAGGCCGGCGATGATGACGCCGGTGCCCGTGTTCTTCGGCATGTGGATCGCCCGGTAGCCTTCGATCGGCGCCTGCGCCTTCTTGTCCTTCATGTCGTACCAGGCATCCAGCTCGTGGATGACGGGCGTGAACGCGAAGTTGTAATCCGGCGGCGGCGACGAGGTCGCCCACTCCAGCGTACGGCCGTCCCAGGGATCGCCCGTCACGTCGCGCAGTTCTTCCTTCTTCCAGATCGACACGCCGATCTGAACCAGGAAGGCCCCGATGCCGCCCGCGATCATCAGCGCACCCAGCAGCGCGACGACGAAGTAGATCTGCAGCGACGGATCGTCGAAGTGATGGAGGCGACGCGTCACGCCCATCAGGCCCATGATGTAGAGCGGCGTGAAGGCGACCCAGAAGCCGATGACCCACAGCCAGAACGACACCTTGCCCCAGAACTGGTTGAGCTTGAACCCAAAGGCCTTGGGCCACCAGTAGTTGATCGCGGCGAAGGCACCGAACAGCACGCCGCCGATGATCACGTTGTGGAAGTGCGCGATCAGGAACAGCGAGTTGTGCAGAACGAAGTCGGCGGGCGGAACGGCCAGCAGAACGCCGGTCATGCCACCGATGGTGAAGGTCAGCATGAACGCGATGGTCCACATCATCGGCAGCTCGAACCGGATGCGCCCCTTATACATGGTGAACAGCCAGTTGAAGATCTTTGCCCCCGTCGGGATCGAGATCACCATGGTCGTGATGCCGAAGAACGAGTTGACGCTGGCCCCCGAGCCCATGGTGAAGAAGTGGTGCAGCCAGACGAGGTACGACAGGATCGTGATGACGATCGTGGCGTAGACCATCGAGGTGTAGCCGAACAGACGCTTGCCCGAGAAGGTCGAGGTGACCTCCGAGAACACGCCGAACAGCGGCAGGATCAGGATGTACACCTCCGGGTGGCCCCAGATCCAGATCAGGTTCACGTACATCATCGGGTTGCCGCCGAGATTGTTCGTGAAGAAGTTGGTGCCCACATAGCGGTCGAGCGACAGAAGGACTAGCGTGGCGGTCAGCACGGGGAAGCTGGCGACGATCAGGACGTTCGCGCACAGCGAGGTCCAGCAGAACACCGGCAGCTTCATCATGGTCATGCCCGGCGCGCGCATCTTGATGATGGTCGCGATCAGGTTGATGCCTGACAGGGTCGTACCGACACCGGCCACCTGTAGTGCCCAGATATAATAATCGACGCCGACATCGGGACTGAAGTCCAGTTCCGACAGCGGCGGGAAGGCCAGCCAGCCGGTCCGCGCGAACTCGCCGATGAACAGCGAGGCCATGACCAGTACGACGCCGCCCGCGGTCATCCAGAAGCTCAGATTATTGAGATAAGGGAAGGACACGTCGCGCGCACCGATCTGGAGCGGCACCACATAGTTCATCAGGCCGGTGATGATCGGCATCGCCACGAAGAAGATCATGATGACGCCGTGGGCGGTGAACACCTGATCATAGTGGTGCGAATTTAGGAAGCCCTGATTGTCACCGAAGGCGATCGCCTGCTGCCCGCGCATCATCAGCGCGTCGGCAAAGCCGCGCAGCAGCATCACGATGCCCAGGATCATGTACATGATCCCGATGCGCTTGTGATCGACGGTGGTGAACCACTCCTTCCAGAGATAGCCCCACAGCTTGAACTTGGTGATGAGCGCCAACACCGCGATACCCCCGACCGCGACACCCAGGAAGGTGCCGACGACGATGGGCTCGTGGATCGGTAGCGACTCGATCGATAGCCGTCCGAAGATGGTCTTTATGATGTTGTCCATGATGGCGTGCCTCAGCCGCGACGCGCGCCGGCATGGCCGGGGGTCTGCGGGATGGAAAGGAAGGACATGCGGCGATTCTTCATCTCGCCCGGTTCCTGCACGCCGTTCGAGGGCACAGGCTCCTTGCTCTGATGCGGCGAGGTCTGGATTTCCTCGGGCGACTTTTCGAGTGCGCCCTTGGTCCGCTCACCGTGCATCGGCCCGGTGTTGTTGACCGGCGGATTGCCCTCGCCGACCTTCATCTTGTGGGGATCGCCGCCACCGGTCATCCGATCGTGCATCATCACGTCCGACATGCACGGCGTGTTGTCCGCGACGCAGCGATTGACCACGCGGTCGAACAATCCGCCCTGCACGTCGTTGAAGTACATGGCGGGCACATATTCGCTCGGCTTCTCGATGGTCAGGAAGGACGCGCGGGTCAACTGCCCCTGCCCCTTCTGCTGCCCTGCCTGCGAAGACCGGACCTTGTCGACCCACTGGTCGAAGCCGCTCGACTGCAATGCGTAGACCGGGAAGTGCATGCCGGAGAAGCCCGCGCCGCTATAGTGCGACGACAGGCCCTTGAACGTGCCCTCGCGGTTCAGGACCGCATGAAGCTTCGTCTCCATGCCGGGCATGGTATAGATCATGCCCGCCATCGCCGGGATGTAGAAGGCGTTCATGACCGAGGTTCCGGTCAGGCGGAACTCGACCGGGCGATCGACCGGCAGCGCCAGTTCGTTGACCGTCGCGATACCCTGCTCCGGATAGATGAACAGCCATTTCCAGTCGAGCGCGACGACCTGGACCTCGAGCGGCTTGACGCCCGCAGCGATCGCCTGGCCCGGCGCGGTTCGCTCAATCGGGCGGTAGGGATCGAGCAGATGGGTGCTCGTCCACGTCACTGCGCCCAGGCAGATGATAATCAGCAGCGGGGCCGACCAGATCACCAGTTCGAGCATCGTCGAATGGTCGAATTCGGGATCATATTCGGCTTGCGTGTTGCTCTTGCGATAGCGCCAGGCGAACAGCACCGTGAGCGCCATCACCGGAATGATGATGAGCAGCATCAGGGCAGTTGCGATCAGCACCAGATCGCGTTGCTGCACGGCGACGTCACCGGCAGGGTTGAGCACGACCGCGTCGCATCCCCCCAGCATGGCCAGGAGGGGCAAGGCGGCCCAGCGAAGAGGGCGCAGGCGCGCAAGGCTCGACGAATGAGACATATGGGAAGGGCCGCTACGCCTTTGCTGCACCTGCGCACATTGGACAGTTTGTCCAATCCCCCCGGACGATCGAAAGGCGCATAGGCGCAGCAGAATGGCGGTCATGCGCGGTCTTTTTGCACCGCAACCGACCTGCCTCAATAACTTGGAAGAAGTCAGGACTGGCAGCCGATGAGCGCAGAGTTAACCGCATCGACCTCGACGCCCCTTGAGCGGGACGCGCGGCTGGTCAATGCCCGCGATCCGCACCATGTCGCGCCGGGCGACATCGCCATCGGCGTCATCATCGGGCGTACGTCGGAGTTCTTCGACTTCTTCGTCTACGCCATCGCCTCGGTGCTGGTGTTCCCGTCGCTCATCTTCCCCTATGTCGATGCGCTGACCGGCACGCTCTATTCGTTCGCCCTGTTCTCGCTGGCGTTCATCGCGCGCCCGATCGGCACCTTCATCTTCATGGCGGTCGACCGCAATCTGGGACGCGGGGTCAAGCTGACCATCGCGCTGTTCCTGCTGGGCGGATCGACCATGGCGATCGCCTTCCTGCCCGGCTATGCGCAGATCGGCACGTCGGCCGCCGTCCTGCTCGGTATCTTTCGGATCATGCAGGGGCTGGCGCTTGGCGGCGCCTGGGACGGCCTGCCGTCGCTCCTGTCGTTGAACGCGCCGGAGCGCCGCCGCGGCTGGTACGCGATGATCCCGCAGCTGGGCGCACCGCTTGGCCTGCTGGTCGCCAACGGGCTGTTCGCATTCTTCCTGACGACGCTGAGCACCGCAGACTTCCTGGATTGGGGCTGGCGCTATCCGTTCTTCGTCGCCTTCGCGATCAACGTCGTGGCGCTGTTCGCCCGCCTGCGGATCGTGGCGACGCCGGAATTCCAACGCCTGTTCGAGACCCGCGAGCTTCAGCCCGCGCCGGTCGGCGAGACGCTGAGCACCGAGGGTCGCACCGTCATCCTTGGCGCGTTCGCGCCGCTCGCCAGCTTCGCGATGTTCCACATCGTGACGGTGTTCCCGCTGTCCTGGGTCGTGCTGTTCAACCGCGAAAAGCCGCAAGACTTCATGATGATCGAGATCATCGGCAGCATCGTCGGTGTGTTCGCGATCCTCGCCTCGGGCAAGATCGCCGACCGTGTCGGGCGTCGCACCCTGCTGGGCTTCTCGGCCGCCGCGATCGCTGCCTATGCGGGCTTCGCGCCGCAGCTTCTGGATCAGGGCGGCATCGGCGAGACGATCTATATCGTGCTCGGCTTCCTGCTTCTTGGTCTGGGCTTCGGTCAGTCTTCGGGCGTCATCAACTCGGGCTTCTCGCCGTTGCGTCGCTATACCGGTGCCGCGATCACTTCGGACCTGGCATGGCTGCTGGGTGCCGGCTTCGCCCCACTGGCCGCGCTGCTGCTGTCGAGCAATTTCGGTTTGCTGTCGGTCGGCGTCTATCTGCTGTCGGGGGCCGTCGGCACATTGGCCGCGCTGGGCATCAACAAGGAACTGGCCAAGCGCGCTTCCTGATCAGGTGCCTCTAGCCTGCTTTCCAAAGAAGCGGCCGGTGGAGCGATCCACTGGCCGTTTTGCTTTGTGCGTTTCGCTTCCTACATTCCCGACGAATGGGATTGGGCTGGGAGTAGAGCCGATATGAGGATAAGCAACTGGCGCAGCGCCTTGCTCGCCGTGGCGACCACCGGTGTGGCGATGATCTCGGGCGTGGCGGATGCGCGTGTCCCGGCCGGTATCTGGGCCAACCCTTCGAAGACTGTACAAGTTCGCTTCGCGCCATGCGGGCGTGGTCGGGACGCGCAGCTGATGTGCGGAACGGTCGTCTGGGCCAGCGAGCAGGCCAAGGCCGACGCCGCGCGTGGCGGCACCGACCGGCTGGTCGGTACACAGCTATTCGCCGACTTCGAGGAGGAGGAACCGGGTCGTTGGGCCGGGACCGTCTTCATCCCAGACATCGGGCGCGAGGTCGAGGGTACCATCACCCAGATCGACGCCAGGACACTGGTCGGCGAGGGTTGCCTTTTCGGCCGGCTGGGATGCCGCGAGCAACGTTGGCAGCGCGTCAAATGATGAAGGCGATGGAACCGGAGCCCGTCTGCCGCGTCCCGGACCCAGGCAATAGGGAAGGAACGCCATGGCTGACGATGCGCTAACGGTCATCAAGGATACGGTCGAGGACAATGTCTCCGAACGGCAGGTCGAATTCGTCGGAGAGGTGGAGGGCGAGGAATACCAGTTCGCCGTGCAATATGATCTGCTCGAAGCACTGAGCGGCGACGTCCCGGATGGCGATGCCGTTGAACTGTTTGAACGCTATTCCGATGACATATTGGAGGCAGCCCTGACAGCGCTCGGGCGCGAGATGGAGCAAACGTTGATCGTCGTCAGCGAGAACGATCTCGACTGACGCACGTCCGCCGGGCCAGCGGATCGATCAAGACGCGGATGACGGCCAGCAAATTGCGGCAAATGTGCGCGATGCTGGTCGTCAACTGGTGATAGCCCTCTGTTTTAGACGGTGTTACAGTTGGTTTTGGGTCGCGCGCAGCGCGCCCTCGTTGGTCTTTATCGGATGATGTGCCGACCGACCGCGAGGACTTTGGATGCGGTGATCCGATGATCCAGGCCCTTCACACGGCATCGCTTCGCACGGCGCGTGCGAGGTTTGATACGCGAGATTCCGCTGCCGACCGACATGACCTGCGTATCGAGAGAAGGCCAGCGCATCCGCCCAGATTGAGTCGAAGCGGGTGGAAGGGGCCAGAGCGCGCGGTGGCCTAGATCAGAAACATCGATCCCGGCCAAATGGGACGCTAAATCCGAGGTTGACCAGTCGCGCGAGGCTTACGCATGCGGCCTCTCCCTTCGTCCGGAAGGGCTTGTTCCCGACGATTGTGAACCCGGTTCGCTACTATCCCACAGCCGACCGCCATATCTCAGAGCTCTTCGCCAGCCAGAGTCGCGGCCGCCTGGATGACGGCGAGGTGGGTCAGTCCCTGCGGCATGTTGCCCAGATAATGGCCGGTCCCGGCATCGATCATCTCCGCATAGAGCCCGCAGCCGCGGCTATCGAGCGCCTCCGTCGCGGCATCGAACGCAGCCTTCGCTGCGTCATGCTGGCCCAGGATCGCGCGCGCCTCGATCATCCAGAAGGTGCAGGCGAGGAAGCACGCTTCCTCCTTATGGACGCCGGAATAGCGATAGTGGAACGCCCCCTCGCCCAATTCCCGGTCGAGTGCGTCGAGCGTCCGCGCCAGACGGTCCTGCCCGTCGAAGCGAAACCGCACCGCCAGCGCCAGGCTGGCGTCGAGAGCGTCGCTGTCGGGATGCATCAGATAGGCGCCGCGCTTTTCCGACCAGCAATGTTCGCCGATCCACGCTTCGATCCGGTCGCGTTCGCGTGCCCATCGGTCGCGGCAGGTCGTGGGGATTTGTCCCTCGTCGGCCAGTTCCACCGCACGCGCCAGCGCCTGCCAGCAACTGATCTTCGACATGGTATAGTGACGCTGCTCGGGCAGTTCCCATATGCCAGCGTCGGGCAGGCGCCAGCGATCGGCGCAGCTGTCGGCCAGGTGCGACAAGGTCTCGGCGCTGGAAGTGTCGAGAAAATTGCCGCACGCCACGAAACGGCTCGCCGTCTCGAAAATATCGCCGTAAATGCCGTGCTGATGCTGGCTGCCGGCCAGATTTCCGACCCTGACGGGGCGGGAATGGCGATAACCGGATACAGCGATCTCCTGCTCGGCGGGGACGGGCTGCCCGTCCAGCGTGTAGCAGACCTGCGGCTCGCCCTCTCCCAGACGCTTGAGCAACCAGGTAAACGCCGCCTTCGCTTCGCCATAAGCGCCGATGCGCAGGAACGCCTTGATCGTATAGCCTGCATCCCGGACCCACGCGTAGCGATAGTCGTAGTTCTTGGAGCCTCCGATCCCCTCCGGTAAAGAGGTCGTCGCCGCGGCGGTGATCGCGCCAGTCGGTGAGTAGAGAAGCAGTTTGAGCGCGAGCGCGCTCCGCAGGATGCGGTTTCGGTGCAGGTCCGGTACCTTCAAATTGCCCGACCATTGCCGCCATTCGAAGTCCGAGAGGTCGATCCGTGCGTCGATCTGTTCGATGTCCTGACAGACCAGGGGCTCGTCCTCGCCCGCGATGATCGCGATGCGGGCCCGGTCACCCGGCCCGACCGCCGCCGTGCCGGTCACCAACCCATCCTCGGCCCGGTCGATGGTCACATGCGCACAGTGGCGAAATATGCCGAGCACCCGGTCGACGTGAAAAACATTATGCCCACCCGCCGGCGCGAAATAAGGGCTGACCGTGTCCGCCCTTCGGCTGAAGCGCAGCGTGATCGCGAAGCGGACATGTCCGTCCAGCCCTTCCACCCGCCGCGCCAATTCCGCCCAAGGCAAACGCCCCGCCGGCCCGCTGTTGATCGACTCGACCAGCTTGGCGCGACCGCTTGCGGTGGTGAAGATCGTCTCCAGCACATTGCTGTCGGGGCGGTAGGTGCGCGCGACGGTGAAGGGCTCGACCGGGGTGATCGAAAAGCATCCGCCACGCTCACCATCCAGCAGTCGGTCGAACAACGGCGCGGAGTCCATATTGGGCACGCACCACCAGTCGATCGAACCGTCCGCACCGCTCAAGGCGACGCTGCGCCCATCGCCCAGCGCGGCATAATTTTCCAGATCCAGGAACCCGTCGGCGTCGCGGAGCGGATCGGCATGCTGATCGGGCAATGTCACGGGGATGCTCACTCCAGATATGGGTAATGATGCAGGTTAGTCTCTGGAAACTCGCCAAATGCATTAAGTCTCCGTGGGACCTTCCCGGCATTTGCGCGTTGCAGCATCCGTATCGACATTTGGGAGCATCGGCATGAGCTTGGCATCGGCATTGGGATTCGGTTCGAAAAAAGTTCGCTATGCCGTTGTCGGCGCGGGCGACATCACTCAGTCGGCGATGCTCCCCGGCATCAGCCACACCGGCAATTCCGAACTAACCGCCATCGTCACCGGCGACGCCGAAAAGGGTCGCCTTCTCGCCAAGAAATATGGCGTTGAGCATGTCTACTCCTATGCCGAGTTCGACAAGCTGCTGACCGCCAATGTCTGTGACGCCATCTATCTCGGCACTCCCAATTGGCGTCATGCAGAGTTCGCGATACCGGCGCTGGAAGCTGGCATTCACGTCCTTTGCGAAAAGCCGCTCGAGATTTCGGTCGAGAAGGCACGCGCCATTCAGGATGCAGAGCGCCGCTCGACCGCAAAGCTGATGACCGCCTATCGCCTCCACTTCGAGCCCGGCACGCTGGATGCGATCGAAAAGATCCGGAACGGCGAACTGGGTGAATTGGTCGGCTTCACTTCCTGCTTCGGGCAGAAGCTCGATCCCGACAATCACCGCGCCAAGCATGGGCTGGAAGCCGGGCCGTTGTTCGACATGGCGCCCTACCCCATCAACGCCATCCGCTATCTCTTCGGTGCCGAGCCCGTCGCGGTCGAGAGCGCGGTCGCCACGCGACAGCCGAGCGCCGGGCTGGGCGACCTCGACGATACCTTTGCGGTCGTATTGCGGATGCCGGGCGACAAGCTGGCCAGCTTCACCGTCAGTTATGTGATGAACAATATCGACAGCCTGATCGTGGCGGGCATGAAGGGCTCGATCCATATGAGTCCGGCCTATGGCTTTCAGTCGGCGATCGAACAGAATGTCACGATCGGCGACAAGCAGAGCCATGAGAAATTCAAGCATACCGATCACTTCGGCGGCGAGATGCGCTATTTTTCCGATTGTATCCTGAACGATCGCGATCCCGAGCCGGACGCCGAAGAGGGATTGTCGGACCTTCGCGTGATCGAAGGCATCGTCAAGGCGTTGCAAACCGGTGGTCGCGTGGAGCTGCCGCCGTTCACCCGCACCCGCCGTATCGACCCGGCGAGCCAGCGCCAGACCCTATCGGCAGTCAGTGCGCCGGAGCCCGTGAAGGCGAAATCGCCGACCGGCGCGCATTGATCGTAATTAAGCCATTTCAGGCGGAGCGGAATGACGGCATCAATCGTTACGCTCGCGATGACATATATGGTGTTACGTTAGGGAGGTGACGGTGGAAGATCGGGACGAAAAGCTTCGCCAACGGGCCTATGACATCTGGCAGGCTGAGGGCGAGCCGCATGGGCGCGACCGTGAACATTGGGAGATGGCCGAACGCGAGTTCACGCCGGCTTCCGACGACGCGTCTGCACCGGTGACGGAGGATGCCGCCAAGCCAAAGACGACCGCGCCACGTCGGAAGAAGGCCGTCTCGTCCGCCCCGTCGGAGGCGGAAACTTCGGAACCTGCCGCCAAGCCCAAGACGCGAAAGCCACGGGTCGCCAAACCGGGCTGACGATTTGCCCCGATGATGCGCCACCTTAACGGCGGTCGTCGGGGCCTCCCCCGCGTGTTCCGCAATCCTGCCGTGTTGACCTGTCGCATAGTCGTCCGACTTTTGCCGGAGAGCTTCCTTGACCGCATTGCCCGACCAGATTCTTTCCGGTTCCGCCCATCCGCTGGGCGCCACCTTCGACGGTGAAGGCGTGAATTTCGCCGTATTCTCGGCCAATGCCGACAGGATCGAGCTTTGCGTGTTCGATTCCCAAGGCAAGCGCGAACTCAAGCGCTACACGCTTCCCGAGTGCACCGATGAGGTATGGCACGGCTATCTGCCCGATGTCGGCCCCGGCCTATTATACGGATACCGCGCGCATGGCCGCTATGAGCCGGAGGCGGGCCATCGTTTCAACCCCAACAAGCTGCTTCTCGACCCCTATGCGCGCAAGCTGCATGGCGAGATCAAGTGGACCGATGCGCTGCACGGCTATCAGATCCGGTCCAAGAAGGAAGATCTCAGCTTCGACAAGCGGGACAGTGCCGCCGCCATGCCCAAGGCGGTCGTGGTGGACGATCATTTCGACTGGTCGCGCGACGTCAAACCGAACACCCCCTGGTCCGAGACGGTCATTTACGAAGCGCATGTCAAGGGCCTGACCAAGCTGATGGAACTTGTGCCCCCGCGTGAGCGCGGCACGTATGCCGGGCTCGGCCACCCGGCGGTCATCAAGCATCTGAAGCGGATCGGCGTCACGGCGATCGAGTTGCTGCCGATCCATAGCTTCACTCAGGATCGCTTCCTTCAGGAAAAGGGGCTGCGCAACTATTGGGGCTATAACACGCTGGGCTTCTTTGCTCCCGAGCAGGCCTATTTCGCGAGCGATACCCAGGACGAGCTGCGCCGGGCGGTGCACCGGCTCCACAAGGCGGGGATCGAGGTGATCCTCGACGTCGTCTACAACCACACCTGCGAAGGCTCGGAAAAGGGCCCGACCCTGTCCTGGCGCGGCCTCGACAATGCCAGCTATTATCGGCTGGTACAGGATCAGCCACGCTACACGATCAACGATACCGGTACCGGCAACACGCTGAACCTGTCCAAGGCGCGGGTCATCCAGATGGTGGCGGACTCGCTGCGTTACTGGGCGACCAGCTTCGGCGTGGACGGCTTCCGCTTCGACCTTGGCCTGACGCTGGGGCGTGAGGTGGACGGGTTCGACCCCGGCTCGGCCTTTTTCGACGTGCTTCGGCAGGACCCGGTCCTGGGTCGCCTCAAGCTCCTGACCGAGCCATGGGATGTGGGCCCCGGCGGCTATCAGCTCGGCAACTTTCCGCCTGGCTTCTCGGAGTGGAACGACAAATATCGCGACACCGTCCGCAAGTTCTGGCGCGGCGACGCGGGGCAGCGCGGCGAACTCGCGGCGCGGCTGTCCGGCTCGGGCGACTTGTTCGACCGCCGGGCGCGGCGCCCCTGGGCCAGCCTCAACATGCTCGCGGCGCATGACGGTTTCACCCTGGCCGATACCGTGATGTACGAGGAGCGCCACAACGAAGCGAACAAGGAAGACAATCGCGACGGCCATTCCGAAAACTATTCCCGCAACTGGGGCGCCGAAGGGCCGACCAAGGACGAAAGCATCAACGCCGCACGCGGGCGCGTGATGCGGTCGATGATGACCACCTTGTTCGTGTCGCTTGGAACGCCGATGATCGTGGCGGGGGACGAGTTCGGCCGGACTCAGCAGGGCAACAATAACGCCTATTGCCAGGATAACGAGATTAGTTGGCTCGATTGGAAGGCCGCGGCGTCGGAAGAGGGCGAAACGATGATCGCCTTCACCGCCAGGCTGGCCGAATTGCGCCGCCGCTATCAGGTCCTGCGCGCGCCGCACTTCCTGTACGGTCAGGATACGCCGGGCCATGGCATCAACGACATCGAATGGTGGGACGAGCGCGGCGAACAGTTGAGCCCCGAGGATTGGGACAATCCCGATGGCCGCGCGCTGATGATGCGGCGCGCCACCGCGACCGAGGATGGATCGGTGGAGGCGGTATCGCTGCTGCTTAACGCCTCGCCCGATCCGATCACCTTCACCCTGCCCCCGCCCCACGCCACCCGCACCGTCCTGATCGACAGCGCCAAGCCCGAACAGGGCGAGGTCGAGATTGACGACAGCTATGAAGTCGGGCCGCAGAGCGCGGTGCTGATCACCTGGCGCAATGTGGTCGCGGCATGACGCATTGGGGCCCCCAACTACGCGAGGGCGCGGACACCGTCTTTCGCCTCTGGGCGCCGGACCGGGACGCGGTGACGCTGGAAATCGATGGTGCTCCCTCGGTTCCCATGCGCCGCGATGGCGAAGGCTGGTTCCACACCGACGCGCCTGCCGGAGCGGGGACGCGCTATCGCTTCCGGCTGGATGCCGAGCTGGCGGTGCCCGATCCCGCCTCGCGTCTACAGTCCGGCGGCGTCCTTGGCTGGAGCGTGGTCGTCGATCCGGCCTTTGCCTGGAGCGCGACCGAATGGCGCGGTCGACCGTGGGAGGAAACGGTCCTGTTGGAGGTCCATGCGGGCGCGCTAGGCGGCTTTGCGGGCATCCGCGATAGCCTGCCTGCCATCGCCGCGTCCGGGATCACCGCGATCGAACTGATGCCGGTCAATGCGTTCGGAGGCACGCGCAACTGGGGTTATGACGGCGTGCTGCCTTATGCCGTGGCGGAGCCTTATGGCTCACCCGCCGAGTTGAAGACGCTGGTGGACAGCGCCCATGTGCTGGGCGTCTCCGTCTTCCTTGACGTGGTGTATAATCACTTCGGGCCCGACGGAAATTACCTGAACGCCTATGCCAGCGCCTTCTTCGACCCGGACGTGGACACGCCCTGGGGCGGGGCGGTGGCGGTCGATGCGGACCCGGTGCACCGCTTCTTCGTCGATAACGCGCTGATGTGGTTGCGCGACTATCGGATCGACGGACTGCGCTTCGACGCGGTTCATGCCATCGCCAATGACGGCTTTCTCGATCGCATGGCGACCGAAATCCGTGCTGCCCTGCCCGAACGCCATGTCCATCTGGTGCTGGAGAACGAGAAGAACGATGCCGAGCGGCTGGGGCCAGGACGCTATGACGCGCAGTGGAACGACGACTTCCACAATGTCCTGCACGTCCTTCTGACCGGCGAGACGAGCGCCTATTATGGCGACTTTGCGGATCGCCCGGCGGAACGCCTTGCACGCTGCCTGAAAGACGGGTTCATCTATCAGGGCGAAGGCTCGGCCAATCATGACGGCGCGCCCCGTGGCAAGCCCTCCGGCCATTTGCCGAGCACGGCCTTCGTCGCCTTTCTGCAAAATCACGATCAGGTCGGCAACCGGGCCATGGGCGAGCGGCTGATCCACCTGACCGACCGCGACAAGCTGCGCGCCGCCACAGCCCTGCTGCTGCTCGGCCCACAGATACCCCTGTTGTTCATGGGCGAGGATGAAGGGAGCGAGAGCCCGTTCCTGTTCTTCACCGATTTCCACGACGAACTTGCCGACGCGGTGCGTGAAGGGCGACGCCGCGAATTCGCCAAATTTGATGCCTTTGCCGACGCGGAAGCGCGCGAGAAAATCCCAGACCCCAACGCCCTCTCCACCTTCGAGTCGTCGATCCCGGCACCGGGTCCGGCCGCCGGCGAATGGCGTGCACTGTATCGCGAATTGCTGAGCCTGCGTTGCGCCCACATCGTACCACGCTTGCAAGGCGCGGTTGGTCTGGTGGCGGACGTCCATGGCACCGCCGGGGTCAAGGTGCGCTGGCGAATGGCGGACGGCGCGATCCTGACCATCGCCATCGACCTCAGCGATACGCCCGTCCTCCCCGATAGCGAAGACGGCGACCTGATCTTCCGTGAAGGCGATCGCTTCACGGCATGGATCGCGACATGAGCGATCTTCACGCCCGCGCCGAGGCGGCAGGACTGTCGCTCGAATGGGAAGACGCTAAGGGGAAGACCCAGCGCGTGTCTGACGATGTGCTGTCGGCCATCCTCGAACGGTTGGACATCGAAACGGGGGAAGTGACCTTCGTCTCAGGTGACGCGGAACAGAGTGTCGCTCTGCCGCCTGGGTGGCGGGCCGGAGCCGCGCAGTTGACGCGGGAACACGGTGTGACCCTGTCAGTCATGCTGGAAGAGCATCGAGATGGCGTTCGCCTGCCGGCGCAGGCCATATGCGGCTATCACAGACTGGAACAGGCTGGGCGTGCGCTGACGCTCGCCATCGCGCCGCCGCGATGCCCCGCGCCCCCGTCGGGACGGCATTGGGGAAGCGCGGTGCAGATCCCTTCCCTGCGCGAAGGGGGCGGGGCTTATGGCGACTTCGCCAGCCTCGCCGCCGCCGCCTCGACATTGGGGCGGGCGGGGGCCGCCGCGCTGGCGATCAGTCCGGTTCATGCGCTGTTCCCGGCGGATGCCAGCCGGTTCAGCCCCTATGCCCCGTCGAGCCGCCTGTTCCGCAACATCTGGCTCGCTCCCGCTGGCGAGCCCGTCCCGCAAGACGATGACCTGATCGACTGGCCCAGCGCCGCGCCCGACCGGATGCGGGATTTGCGATTCGCCTATGATCGGCTTTCCGGGGCGGAGGAACAGGCCTTTGCCGAATGGCGGCGACAGGCGGGCGAACGGCTGGCGGCGCAGGCGCTTTACGACACGCTGCACGCCTATTTCCATCAGCGCGACCGCGCCGCCGGCTGGCCCGACTGGCCAGTCGCCTATCGCGATCCAAACGGGGACGCCGTGGCGCGCTTCGCCGAGGAGCATGAGGATGCCATCCGCTTCCATGCCTTTGCGCAGTGGCATGCGGAGCGCGCGCTGGAGGCAGCGGCGGAAGCGGCACGACAAAGCGGCATGGCGATCGGGCTGATCGCCGACCTTGCGATCGGGGTTGCGGCCAACGGCGCCGACGGCTGGAGCCGACCACAGGATTTGTTGACCGGCCTGTCGATCGGCGCCCCCCCCGATCCTCTGGGGCCGGACGGGCAGAATTGGGGGATTACCGCCCTCTCCCCCTTCGCGCTGCGGCGTCAGGGTTTCGCGCCCTTCATCGACACCCTCCGCGCCGTCTTCGCCCATGCTGGCGGCATTCGTATCGATCATGCGCTGGGGCTTTGTCGCCTCTGGGTCGTTCCCGATGGAGCCCCTGCCGATCAGGGTGCCTATCTGGCGATGCCGTTCGCCGACATGCTGCGCATCCTGAAGATCGAGGCGCACCGGGCAAATGGCGGGCGCGGCGCGATCGTGATCGGTGAGGATCTGGGCACCGTCCCACCCGGCTTCCGCGACGTGATGGCGGGTGCCGGGATGCTGGGCATGCGCGTCCTGCCGTTCGAGCGCGATCAGCATGGCGGGTTCACGCCCCCCGAACGCTGGGACGAACAGGCGATTGCGATGACCGCGACCCATGACATCCCGACCGTCGCGGGTTGGTGGCAGGGCCGCGATCTGGCGTGGCGGGCCCGGATCGCCGGAAAGCCCGTTTCTCCCGACGACGAACACAACCGCGCCAAGGAACGCACGTCACTCTGGGATGTGGTCAGTCAGGGCACGCCTCTGCCCGACGACGCGACCCCGGTCGTCGAAGCGGCGATCCACGCGGTAGCCTCGACGCCCTGTCCACTCGCCATCGTGCCGGTCGAGGATTTGCTGGCGCTGGAGGAGCAGCCCAATCTGCCCGGCACCACGGACGAACATCCCAATTGGCGCCGTCGCCTCCCGGGCGATCTCGCCACTCGCCTGGCCGACCCCGATGCGGCGCGCCGTATCGCCATTCTCAACGCCCGCTGATCCGCTTCTTGCCCAAAGGACTGCGCCCATGACGCCGCGCGCCACTTATCGTTTCCAGTTCCACAAGGACTTCCCCTTCGCCAGGGCGGAGGCCTTGCTACCCTATCTGGATCGGCTGGGTATCAGCCATGTCTATGCCTCGCCGATCACCACCGCTGCGGCCGGGTCGATGCATGGATATGACGTGATCGATCCGACACGGATCAACCCCGAACTGGGTGGTGAAGCGGCGTTTCGCAGCCTGTCCGAAGCGGCCCGCCGACGCGGTATGGGCCTCATCATCGATATCGTTCCGAACCATATGGGCGTGGCGGGCGGCGGCAATCGCTGGTGGAACGACGTGCTGACCCATGGCCAGGCCAGCCGCTATGCACGCTTCTTCGATGTAGACTGGTCGAGGAAACTTGTTCTGCCGATCCTGGGCGACCCTCTGCCGAAGGTCATCGCCGACGGACAGATCATGGTCGAACGCCAGGAGGGACGCGCCTGGATCGTCGCCTATGGCGAACACAGGCTGCCGGTCCGCGACGAGGATCAGGACGGGGCGGAGACGGCGGACCTGACCGAATTGTTGGAGCGACAGCATTACCGCCTCGCCTCATGGCGGGTGTCGAATGACGAACTTAACTGGCGGCGCTTCTTCACGATCAACGATCTTGCCGGACTACGTGTCGAAGATGACGAGGTTTTCGAAGAAAGCCACGCGCTGTATTTTCGCCTCTATCGCGAGGGGCTGATCGATGGCGTGCGGATCGATCACGTCGACGGGCTGACCGATCCGATCGGATATTGCCGAACGCTGCGTGCACGCTTCGACGCCATCGATCGTAGCGACGGCAACCGCGCCTATATCGTAGTCGAGAAAATTCTCGCCGCCGAAGAGGCGATGGGCGATGATTGGGGCGTCGACGGAACCAGCGGATACGACTTCATGGAAGAGGTCGCCGCGCTTCTCCATGCGCCGGAGGGAACGCGCCCGCTCGGCGAATTATGGGGCCAGTTGAGCGGTCGACCGGTCGAATTCGGGCCCGAGGAACTTCAGGCGCGGCAGGATCTGCTGGCCTGGCAATTTGCGGGGCAGATGGATCAGTGCGTCGCCTCGTTCGCGGCGCTGCTTGCCTCTGTGTCCGATCTGACCGGCACGATCACTACTGCGATGTTGCGTCGGGCGATCGAACGATTGCTCTGGGTCTTTCCGGTCTATCGCACCTATGGCCCGAACGCCCCCGCCACCGATGAGCCAGTTCGTGCCGCGGTTCGCCAGCGCGTCGAGCGCCACGTGCCCCCGGGTGAGGGGTTTGTCGTGGACCGCGTGTTGGAATGGCTGTCCGGTCGCGGGCCGGGCGACCGCGTCCTGCTGGCGGAGGCCGTCAGGCGGTTCCAGCAATTGTCCGCCCCGATCGCGGCGAAGGCGGTAGAGGACACCGCCTTTTATCGCCACGCCATTCTGCTTTCGCGCAATGATGTGGGCTTCGACGCCGGGCGGTTGAGCCTATCGGTCGCGGCCTTTCATGAACGCATGGCGGGTCGGGCCAAACGCTTTCCCCACGCCATGCTCACCACCGCGACTCATGACCATAAGCGCGGCGAGGATGTTCGCGCACGACTGGCAGTGCTGAGCGCGATACCCGATACATGGCGCGAGCAGATCGAGCTTTGGCAGCGACAGACCATGTCGCTTTCGGAAGGGGTCGATCCCGCCGACTGGTATATGCTGATCCAGACGCTGGTCGGCGCATGGCCTGCCCCCGAGGACATGGGCGATTTCGCCGAGCGTATCGCGGCATGGCAGGAAAAGGCGCTGCGCGAAGCCAAGCTGCGATCCTCCTGGGAAGCGCCCGATACCGATTATGAGGCCCGCTGCAACGCGCTCGCCAAGACCTTGATCGAGGAGGAGGCGGGTGCGGCTTTCCGCGAAGGGGTTGAAGCCCTGCTGACCCGTATCGGTGCGGCGGCGGAGGCAAACTCGTTGGTTCAAGTCGCCTTGCGCTATACGGTGCCCGGCATCCCCGATTGCTATCAGGGAACCGAATTCGCCGACCTGAGCCTCGTCGATCCGGACAATCGCCGACCGGTGGATTATGAAGCCCGCGAAGCCGCGCTGACGGATTGCAGCGTCGCCAAGCAAGCGCTAATCGCCGATCTCCTCGGCTTGAGGGGCAAGAACCCTGAACTCTTCACCACTGGCGAATATCGGCCTCTTTCGATCACCGGCCATGGTCGCGATCGCGCAATCGCGTTCGAACGGCGGCATGAAGACAGCACGCTTCTCTGCGTCTTCGGATTGCGGCTGGCAGGATTGGCGGACGCGAATGGGTTTGTGAATTGGCGCGATACGGAGGTCCTGCTGCCCGAAGGGTCGAAGCGTATCGCTGACCTTTTGAGCGACAAGCCCGTCTGGTACGAAATGCGCTCGCTCTCCTATCCGGGCTAAGCCGTGCAGGCCCTCCCCCTGAATTTCTACACGCAGGATGTCGACGCCGTGGCCCAGGCGTTGATCGGGGTGACCCTGACCGTCGATGGCGTTGGCGGCCCGATCGTGGAGACCGAAGCCTATGATGCGGCCGATCCTGCCTCGCACAGCTTTGTCGGCCGGACACGACGCAATGCGGCGATGTTCGGGCCGGTCGGCCGCGCCTATGTCTATCGCATATATGGCCTGCATCGCTGCCTGAACATCGTTTGCGGCACGCCGGGTAGCGCGGTCCTCATCCGCGCGATCGAGCCGCGTTTCGGTCTGGACGTGATGCGGCAAAGACGGGGCGTGGAGATGGCGTCCCGGCTCCTATGTTCCGGTCCCGGACGGCTTTGTACCGCGCTGGCTATTGATCTGACGCTCGACGGTGCCTCGCTGAACGAGCTGCCGTTCCTCCTGACGGATGCCGGTGAATCGCCCCAGATCATGACCGGACCGCGGATCGGGATTTCCAAGGCCACGGACCGGATGCGGCGCTATGGCCTGAAACATTCGCCTTGGCTCAGCCGCCGATTTCCCGATGAAAGCGCTGCATTGCACCATGGCTGAAGCCATAGTCTGGCCGCACTGCAAAAACTTATTTTCTTGATACCGACCATATTTCCAATCAGCCTCGCTTCATAACAAGAAAAAGGGCGAGTCGATGGAGTGGATCAAGGTCCTGGCGGTGGTCGCCATGGTCTATGGCATTTGGGCAGCCTATCGTTCTCTCGGCGCACCGGTCCGCCATGACGGTGCCCGATATTACCGGCAGCCGGATGGAAGCTTTCGCCGCTGGTATGGGGGCCGTCGTTTCAGCGCGTCGGAAGTGGGCATGCACGACCAGGGCTGATTTTCCCGCAGTCAGCTATTGTACACACAGGATCGGCTAAACATCTGTCCTCAGGGCCCGGTCTTCGGGTCGATCAAGGACTTCGGACAATCATGTTTGCCGATCTGGGCGTTCCGACGCCCCTGGTCATTATCGTCATCGCGGTCGTCGTCGCCGGCATCGTCGCGCGCCGCGTTCCGGTCCTCCGCGTGGCGATCAATCTGGTCAGTTGGGTGTTGCTGGCAGGCCTGCTGTTCGTCGTGCTGCAACAACGCGAGCAGTTCGATCCCTATATCCAGCGGGCGATGCAGATCCTCAATATTCAGGACCAGAGCGTCGTCGGGGATACCGTGCGCATTCGCATGGCGCCGGACGGTCATTTCTGGGCGCGCGTGACGATTGACGGCGTGACCCGCCGGATGCTCGTGGATAGCGGCGCGACCCTGACCGCGCTGTCGACGGAAACCGCGCGCGCCGCCGGATTGCGCCCCTCCGCGCCCGTCTTTCCAGTGGTGCTCAATACCGCGAACGGCATGATCCGTGCTCAGACGGGGCGCGTCCAGTCGCTGCGTATCGGGACGATCCGCGCCGATAATGTGCCGGTGGTGGTGTCGGCGGCATTCGGAGAGACAGACGTCCTGGGGATGAACTTTCTCTCCCGACTGAAAAGTTGGCGGGTGGAGGGATCGACCCTGATCCTGGAGCCCCATCATCCCCAGACGCCCGCCGAGCGCGCATGAGGTTCACCGGGCTGAAATCTGACGGAAATCAGCGTGATTGGCCTCCGTGCCGATTGACTTGAAGATGTAGCTTTCTCATGCCGGAAACCATGACCACTTCCCAGTCGCGCATGCTGTCGCTCCCGCCGCAGCTCGACCGATATGTTACCCACGCCTTGGATACGGGCCAGTTTCCGAGCGAGCAGGCGTTGCTGCTCGCCGCGATCGACCGGCTACGCGCCGAAAGCGTGCCCGCGGACCTGAAGGCCTGGCTGGTCGGTGGCGGCGAATGCGGGCAGCGGGTGCGCGACCTTGATTGGTCGACGACGCCGCTCGGCTCGATGTGCGAATGGCCGGGCGAATTGCGGACGACGGTCGCCAACATCGTGCATTCGCCCATCGCAAAAGTACTGATGTGGGGCGATTCCCATGTCATGATCTATAATGACGCCTACCGGGCCATCGCAGGTGCCCGTCACCCGGCAGCGTTCGGCGGCCTCGTGGCAGATGTCTGGCCGGAAATCTGGGACTGGAACCGTGACATATTGGAGCGCGGTTTCCGGGGCGAGGAGATCGCCTATCGCGATCAGAAGATGATCGTCACGCGGGCGGGCGTTCAGGAAGAGGTGGTGTTCGACCTCTATTACACGCCGGTCTATTTCAACGAGGGTGATGTCGGCGGGGTGATGTGCACCGTCGTCGAGAATACGGGCCGGGTCGCGGCGGAGCGACGGCTGGCCGAGAGCGAAGCGGAATTGCGGACGATCACCGATTCGATGCCGGTGCTGGTCGCGTTCGTGGACCGGGACCAGCGCTATCGCTTCGCCAACAACCATTATCGCGAATTTCTCGGCATCGATCCCGAGGCTATGATCGGCACGCGGATCGGCGATGTCCTGACAGATGCTGATTATGCCGATCGTCTGCCGCTGATCGAGCGTGCGCTTGCCGGCGAAGACGTGGTGGCCGATGTGCATCTGCACCACCGCGACGGCAGTCGGCGGCGCGCAGAGACGCGTTACATCCCGCGCCGCGATGCGGCGGGCAGCGTGATCGGCTTCCATATTCTGGTCTTCGACGTGGACGAACGGATGCGCCACGCCGAAGCGATCGAGCGCAGCAATCGCCGTTTCCGCGCGGCCATGGATGCGGTGCACGGCGTGCTGTGGACCAACAGCGCGGATGGTCGGATGGTCGGCGAACAACCCGGATGGGCGGCGATCACCGGGCAGACCTATGAAGACTATCAGGGCTTCGGCTGGGCGAACGCGGTTCACCCCGACGATGCCGAGGCTTCGATCGTCGCCTGGAATGAGGCGGTCGCGGTCAAGGGCATGTTCGTCCACGAACATCGCGTCCGCCGTCACGATGGCGAATGGCGCACCTATGCGATCCGTGCGCTGCCGATCATCGGGGCGGACGGCGAGTTGATCGAATGGGTCGGCGTCCATACCGACATCACCGAACAGCGCGCCGCCGAGCAGGCGCTTCGCGACCAGGCCAATGTGCTGGCTCGACAGGTCCATCACCGCGAGCGTGCCGAGGCGCAACTTCGCCAGCTCAACGAGACGCTGGAGACCCGCGTCATCGAAGAGATCAGCGAACGCCGCCAGGCTGAACAGGCGCTGGCCCAAGCCCAGAAGATGGAGACGATCGGCAAGCTGACCGGCGGCGTCGCGCACGACTTCAACAATCTGCTCCAAGTCGTCTCGGGCAATCTCCAACTGCTGGGCAAGGACGTCGCCGGCAACGACCGCGCCGAACAGCGGGTCGCCAATGCGATGGCCGGCGTATCGCGCGGGTCGAAGCTTGCGGCGCAATTGCTGGCCTTCGGACGGCGGCAGGCTTTGGAGCCCAAGGTCGTCAACGTCACCCGTTTCGTCCAGGGGATGGACGATATGCTCCGCCGCGCGATCGGCGAAGGCGTGGAGATCGAGACGATCGTCGGTGGCGGTCTGTGGAACACCTTCATCGATCCCAACCAGATCGAAAATGCGCTGCTGAACCTCGCGATCAACGCACGCGATGCCATGGAGGGTCAGGGCAAGCTGACCATCGAGTTGAGCAATGCCCATCTCGACGACGAATATGCCCGCAGCCATGACGAGGTGACGCCGGGGCAATATGTCATGCTCGCCGTGTCCGACACAGGCAGCGGCATGTCGGACGACATCATCGAAAAGGTCTTCGAACCCTTTTTCTCGACCAAGGGCGAGGGCAAGGGATCGGGGCTCGGGCTGTCGATGGTCTATGGCTTCGTCAAGCAGTCGGGCGGCCATGTGAAGATCTATTCCGAGATCGGCCATGGCACGACGATCAAGCTCTATCTGCCCCGCGCGATGGAAGCGGAGGACGTCGAGGTCGCGGTCGACACCGGCCCGATCACCGGCGGTTCGGAAACAGTGCTGGTCGTCGAGGACGATGCGGAAGTGCGCGCCACCGTGGTCGAATTGCTGTCCGACCTGGGCTATCGCGTCTTGAAGGCGGTGGACGCACAAAGTGCGCTCAATGTCATTGAAAGCGGCATTCCGATCGACATGCTCTTTACCGATGTCGTCATGCCCGGCACGCTCAAAAGCCCCGAACTGGCCCGCAAGGCGCGCGAACGCCTACCCGACATCGCGGTTCTGTTTACCTCTGGCTATACCGAAAATTCGATCGTTCATGGCGGTCGCCTCGACAAGGGTGTCGAGCTGCTGTCCAAGCCCTATACCCGCGAAGCCCTAGCGCGGAAGTTCCGCCATGTGCTGGGCAACCAGAAGCAGCGCCGGATGGCCTCGCCCGGCGTATCGCAGGACAAGAGTGCGCGTGAGGTCAAGGGTCCGGAAGAACCCTCCTCCCGACCGATGCACGACGGGCGCACGATCCTGCTAGTCGAGGATGACGATCTGATCCGCGCCAACACTGCCGAGGCCTTGCAGGATGCGGGTTTCGTCGTGGTGCATGCGGTCACGGCGGAAGAGGCGATGACCGCGCTTCAGACCGCGCAGATCGACGTGCTCGTGACCGACCTCAACCTGCCCGGCGAGTCGGGTATCGAGCTTGCCAAGCGCTCTCGCCAGCTCCGCCCGACCTTGTCGGTGGTCTTCGCGACGGGGGATGGCGGCATGGCGGTGGAAGCGGCGGACATGGGCGCCGCACTACTGACCAAGCCCTATTCGTCGCATCGGCTGATTGCCGCCATTCGTGGTCAGTTGGAGATTATGGAGCAGACGACCCGGCCGTGAGCCGGGTCGCCTACCCCTTTCCGGTCGGGTTCATGCCGGAGGGGGGCGGCAGCGGAACCCTTGCGAAACCTTGAAGTCGGTTAGCGGGCCTTCCAGCCCTCGATAGCGGCGAAGGTGATGATCACCGCCAACACGAGCAGGGCACCCTGCAATTCCAGCGCGGTCAAATCGAACTCCATCGTCATCGGCTATCTCCCGAGTGATGTCACAACCCAAAACGCTGTCCGTCACCGTTTCGTTGGCGGGCGGCGAACACCTATCCGGCGAAGCCGGACCTTCCATCGCGCCATTGCGACGGCGTCCAGCTTCTGCACTCAGTAGATACGCTGCGAGTTTTGCTGTCGTGCAGCGAAAACGTGACAAATCATGTCCGACAATGCGGAAGTCGAATTTCCGCGCAAAGCCCCCCCTCCGGGCGGTTGGCGAGGGTCAGTTCGCCGCCTTCCGCCGCGACGACCCGCGCGACGATGGACAGACCTAAACCAAACCCCACGGTGTCGCGCCGCCGCGCGGTATCCAGCCGGACGAAGGGTTCCAGCACCAGTTCGAGCGACTCTTCCGGGATGCCGGGGCCGTCGTCTTCGACACGGATAGATACATCGTCCGCCGGATCGGCCCTTAAGGTGATGATCGCGTGCTCCCCGTAATGGAGTGCATTCTCGACCAGGTTGGTGAGCGCGCGCTTCATGCCGAAGCGGCGCAGGCGACAGTCGAAATGGTCGGGACCGACATAGCGAACGTCCCGGCCATGATCCGCGGCATCATCGGCGAGATTGGCGCAGAGGATCGCCAGGTCGGTCAGTTCGGGTTGCTCGGCATCGCCCTCGCCGCCCAGAAAGGCCAGAAGCGAGGAAACCATCGCCTCCATCTCTTCGATGTCGGTACCAATGGCCTCGCGAACGTCGTCGTCTTGGATGGCATCAGCGCGGAGACGCAATCGTGCGAGTGGCGTGCGCAGGTCATGCCCGACCGCCGCCAGGGCACGGGTTCGCTCGTCGATCAGCCGACCGATGCGTGCCTGCATCCGGTTGAACGCGCGGGTGACGTGACGAACCTCGCCGGGCCCACGTTCGGGTACGAGAAGGGCCGCTCCCTGGCCCCCGCTTTGTCCGCGTCCCAATGTGTCGGCGGCGCGGGCGAGCGTTCGCAGCGGATGAAGGATACGCCCGATCAGCGCCCCGCTGAGCAACATCAACGCGATCGCGGGAATGAGCGCGAGCAGCACGCGCCCGAAGGCGAGGTCGAGGGTGCGAACCCCCTCCCGCATTCGGAAGCTGAGCAACGAGCCATCGTCCAGCCGCAAATCCCCTGACACGACCGAGGTTCGTCCCGGCGAGGTCAGCCGCAGGTGAATGTCGGTCGCCGCCAGCGACGGTTCCCAGTCGACGATCTGGCGTCGCATAGAGTCCATCGCCGGCGCGATGGTGGGCCGGGGCGGCGCCTCCGCCGACCAACTGACGATATAGCGGTCGGTGGTCAGCTCCCCGGCCACTTCGGGGCGCTCGATCCGGGGACGCTCGTTCAGGACGCGGCGCGCGACGATCAAATGCTCCGCCAGACGCCGTGCCTCGTCGTCACGGACCGAGACATGGCTGGCGCGCTCGTAGAGATAGGTGGAGACCGCAAACTCGATCGTCACCGCCAGCAGCAGGATCGCGACGATCCGCCCGAGCAGGCCGACCGAGGGGCGGATCACCGCCGCTCCACCGGCACGTTGAGCATATAGCCGACCCCGCGGACCGTGACGATGGGGGCGGCTCCCCCAGCCCCCGACAATTTGCGACGCAGACGGCTGACCAACACGTCGATGCTGCGGTCCGAACTGTCCCCGATCCGCGCGCGCGACAATTCGATCAGCCGCTCGCGCGCCACGACCCGCTGCGCATTGTCGAGGAAGGCGACCAGCAGATCGAACTCGGCACCGGTCAATTCCACCTGCGCGCCCGAGGGCGACATAAGCTCGCGACGCGGCAGGTTCGCGGTCCAGCCGTCAAAGCCCAATATACCCGCCTCCCGCTCGCCCGGTGCATTCTCCAGACCGCCGCGACGCAGCACCGCCCGAATTCGCGCCACCAGTTCGCGCGTGCCGAACGGCTTGGCGAGGTAATCATCCGCCCCCAGTTCCAGCCCGACGACGCGGTCGACCTCGCTGCCCTTGGCGCTGATGAAAATGATCGGAACGGCATTCTTCTGACGCACCTGACGACACAGATCGATGCCGCTGGTGCCGGGCAGCATGATGTCGAGCAGGATCAGGTCGATCTGCCCGACCTCAAGCGCCTGCCACATTTCGGGCGCGGCATTGGCCAGCTTCACGGCGAATCCGTTCTCCTGAAGCGCGCGGGCGGTCAGGGTGCGAAGGGCGGGATCGTCCTCGACGATCAGGATGGTAGGCGGGGTCACCGTGCTTGGCTAGGCAGCCGGGCCGCGCACGTCAACGACCGGCTCGGCCTGATCCGCGTCAAGCCGCTGCAGATGCACGGCATATCGCGCGGCGCGGGCGGCATAGCCCTCCGCCGACAGGCCAAGCCGGGCGACTTGATCGGGCTCCAGCGTTCGCACCGCGCGGGCGGGCACGCCGACGATCAGGCTATGGGGCGGGAATATCTTTCCTTCCGTAACCAACGCGCCCGCCCCGACCAGCGACCCGCTGCCGATCACCGCATCGTTCAATATGGTCGCCCCCATGCCGATCAGGCAGCCATCCTCCACGGTACAGCCATGCAGGATGGCGCGGTGCCCGATGGTGCAGTCCGCCCCGATGGTCAACGGGCTGCCCGGATCGGAATGGAGGACCGCGCCGTCCTGCACATTGCTACGTGGGCCGATGTGGATCGGGCCGTTGTCGGCGCGCACGATCGCGCCGAACCACAGGCTGACCTGCTCGCCGACAATCGCCTGTCCGACGATATCGGCGGACGGGGCGATCCATGCTGATGGATCGATGACCGGGCGATGTTCGCCCATAGCGTAAAGCGGCATCAGCCTGTTCCCTGCTGCTTGGCGAGTTGACGATAGCGATGAAGCAGCGGCTCGGTATAGCCGTTCGGTTGCTCGCGCCCCTCGAAAATCAACGCGCGGGCGGCCTGCAAGGCCAGGCTGTCCCCCTGGGAACCGAGCAGCGGACGATAGCCGGGGTCGTCACGATTCTGCTCATCGACCTTCGCCGCCATCCGGGCCAGCGCCGCCTCGACCTGATCGGACGTGACGATGCCGTGATGCAGCCAGTTGGCGATATGCTGGGACGAGATGCGCAACGTGGCGCGATCCTCCATCAGGCCGATGTCGTGCAGATCGGGCACCTTCGAACATCCCACACCCTGGTCGATCCAGCGGACGACATAGCCGAGCAGCCCTTGCGCATTGTTGTCGAGTTCGTCGGCAATATCCTGCGCGGCCCAGTCGGGCGCGAGCGCCACCGGCGGGGTCACCAGACGTTCGATCGCCGCCACCGGTTCGGCGCCTCGCGCGGCTTGGCGGGCCGAAACGTCGACGCGGTGGTAATGCGTCGCGTGGAGCGTCGCTGCGGTCGGGGACGGCACCCAGGCGGTGGTCGCACCGGAACGCGGATGCGCTTCCTTCTGCACTAGCATATCGGCCATACGGTCCGGTGCCGCCCACATGCCCTTCCCGATCTGCGCCCGCCCCGCAAAGCCGCACGCCAAACCGATCTGGACGTTCCGGTCCTCATAGGCCGCGATCCAGTCCGCCTCCTTCATCGCGCCTTTGCGGATCATCGGCCCGGCCTGCATCGCGCTATGGATCTCATCCCCGGTCCGGTCGAGGAAACCGGTATTGATGAAGACGATCCGGTGTTGCACCGCATGGATGCACGCCGCCAGATTGGCGGAGGTCCGGCGTTCCTCATCCATCACGCCGATCTTGATCCGATGTCGATCGAGTCCCAGCATATCCTCGACCGCATCGAACAGCCGATTTGCAAAGGCCGCCTCTTCGGGGCCATGCATCTTGGGCTTCACGATGTAGATGGAACCGAAGCGCCCGTTGCGGGGCGGCTGGCCGCTCCGCCCATCGCGCATCGCGATCAGGCTGGTGACGACGGCGTCGATAATACCCTCCGGGGCCTCGCCACCGTTCGGAAGGCGAATGGCGGGCATGGTCATCAAATGCCCGACATTGCGCACGAACAACAGGCTGCGGCCAGGCAATGTGAACGCTTCGCCATCCGGCCCCTGATAGGATCGATCCGGTGCCAACCTCCGGGTCAGGACTTTGCCGCCCTTCTCGACCGGGGCGGTAAGGGTCCCCTCGATCAGGCCGAGCCAATGCGCATAGCCCGCGACCTTGTCCTGCGCATCGACCGCCGCCACCGAATCCTCCAGATCGCAGATGGTGGTCAGCGCGGATTCGAGCAGGACGTCGGCAATACCCGCCGGGTCGGTGCTCCCGATCGGGTGCGCTGCATCGACGACGATCTCGATGTGCAGGCCATGATGGCGGAACAGCCATCCTTTCTCGCTGCGCCCGCGAAACTGCGTTGGCTCTCGCAACAGGCCGATCGCGGTTTGCAGGTCGGATATGGTCGCCCAATCCCCGTCGATCGGCAGAGCGTCATTCAGAAAAGCACGTGCCCAACGAATGGCGGCGGCTCCCCGATCCGGGTCGTACCCCGGAGCACGAGATGGCGGTGCGATTGCGTCGGTGCCGTAAAGCGCGTCGTAAAGACTGCCCCAGCGCGCATTGGCCGCGTTGAGAAGGAACCGGGCGTTCAGCATCGGCACGACAAGTTGCGGCCCCGCCAGCCGGGAGACTTCGTCATCAACCCCGGTCGGCGAAATGACGAAGGGTTCGGGTTCGGGCACCAGATAGCCGATATCCGTCAGAAAACGCCGCTGCGCCTCGCCGTCGGTGGCGCCACCCTTCCGATACCAGTCGTCAATCTGCTGCTGGAGAGCATCGCGACGGCGCAGAAGGTCGGCGTTTTCGGGCGCGAAGCGCTCCAGGATGCTGGCCAGTCCTTCCCAGAATTGCCGCGGTTCGATTCCGCTGCCCGGCAGCGCCTCCTCCTCGAGGAACCGGACTAGCGCGGGTGCGACGGACAAGCCGTAGCGATCGATCATGTTGCGCTCTTCAACCATGGCTTCACTCCGCCCTGCTCTCATGCTGGTGATAGGGAGTCGCCATACCCTCCGGTAGTGGGCATAATCGAAGTGCTGTCGATCGCCGGAGGAACGAATGGACCCGGACATTGCGCTGTTCGTGGATGTGGTGCGGGAAGGGAGTCTGGCGGCGGCGGCGCGGGTGTGGCGGCTGTCTCCGGCAATGGTGTCGAAACGGATCGCACGTCTGGAGGAGCGATTCGGCGTGCGCCTGCTCCACCGAACGACCCGCAGGCTGGCGACGACGCCCATTGGCGCGGCCTTCCATGCCGAGGTCGCGCCGCTGGTCGCGAACCTACGCGCGGCGCAAGCACGCATGATGCAGGCCGCGGCGGAGCCATCGGGCCCGTTGCGCATCAGCGCGCCGACTTCTTTCGGTCGGCTTTGGATCGCGCCTTATCTTCCCACCTTTCTGCGACGCTATCCGGCCGTTCAATTGCAGATCGACCTGGCCGATGATTTCGATGACCTGATCGGCGGGCGGATCGATGTTGCTTTTCGTATCACCGCGACACCGCCAAGCGGCGTCGCCGCCCATCGGTTGATGGCCAATCGTCGGATCCTTTGCGCCAGCCCACGCTATCTTGCCGATGCGGGACGACCGGAAAGCCTGGAAGACCTTGCCGGACACCGCCTGCTTGCCGCGTCGGGGCAGTTGCCATGGCACCTGGCGGGCGTCACCGTGCCCGGCCGAAGCTGGATCGAGACAAATTCCAGCGAAGTCGTGCGGGAACTGGTTCTGGCGGGGGCGGGCATCGCGTTGCGTTCGCTATGGGACGTGTCGGACACACTCGCCGATGGGCGGCTGGTGCGGGTCCTGCCCGAGCATGAGGGCGCGCAGGCCGTGGCGCTATGGGCCCTGCATGCCCAAGCCGGAGCCCCCGCCGCCGTGGCTGCCCTCATCGATCATCTGACCGCGATCTGGCGCGCCGCGCCATGGGCGACATGACGACTTCGTCATTTTTCCGTGCATCGCCCGGCGTCCGGCTCTAGGCAGAACAAAAGCTTTACTGGGAGTAGAAGGTCGATGGCAGGGGGTCTGGTCGCATTGCTCGACGACGTGGCGGCGATCGCCAAGCTGGCGGCGGCGTCGCTGGACGACGTGGCGGGCGCATCCGCGCGCGCCGGTGCCAAGGCTGCCGGGGTCGTCATCGACGATACGGCCGTCACGCCGCGCTATGTCGTCGGCCTGGCACCGCAACGGGAATTGCCGATCATCGGCAAGATCGCCTTGGGTTCGCTTCGCAACAAGCTGCTCTTCCTGCTGCCCGCCGCCCTGTTGCTGAGTGCCTTCGCACCTTGGGCGATCACCCCGATCCTGATGGCGGGCGGCGCATTCCTGTGCTTCGAGGCGAGCGAGAAGATCCTCGAGAGCCTGATCGGCGGCCATGCCGAAGCCGAAGAGGCGGGGGCCGCCGATCCCAAGACGCTGGAGGACCGGCAGGTGTCAGGCGCGATCCGGACCGACCTGATCCTGTCGGCGGAGATCATGGCGATCGCCCTGTCGGAACTGCCCGACCTGTCGATCGGAACACAGGCGATCGCGCTGGCGCTTGTCGGGATCGCGATCACGGTCGGCGTCTATGGGCTGGTCGCGGCGATCGTGAAGATGGATGACATCGGGCTCCACCTGGCACAGCGGGAGAGCAGCGCGGCGCAGGCGATCGGGCGCGGCCTCGTCAAGGCCATGCCGGTGGTCCTGCGCGTGCTGGCGGTGGTCGGCACCGCCGCGATGGTCTGGGTCGGCGGCGGGATCATCGTGCATGGCATGGAGGAATTCGGCCTCACCACCCTGCCCCACCTCATCCACGACACAGCGCATCACGCCGGAGAAGCAATACCCGTCGCGGGGTCGGCCGTGGCCTGGATCGTCGGCGCCATCGGATCGGCCATTGTCGGTCTGATCGTCGGGGCGGCGATCGTGGGCATCCTGCACCTCATTCCCCGTAAGACCGCCCACTAGGCATGTCGGAGGGGGCGCGCGGTCAGGCGCCGCGAACCCCCTCCGCCTCCATCAGTGCCGGGCCGAGCATCCGCCCCACGACGCACACCGACTTGCCGACATGATCGACCGGTACGCGCGGCAGGCGCAGCTCCAATTCCCCGCCTTCGTCGCATTGCAGAATGAAGGCACCGTGGCGACGCAATAGGCGACCCGTGACGGTCCGCTGGGCTTGGGAATGATCAATATCCATGACGCTCTGCAATCGCCCGCTAGTCTCTCGGGTTCCGACAAGCCGTCATATCGCCAGTCCGACCCGGTCGCGGCCCAACCCCTTGGCGTGATACAGCGCATGGTCGGCGCGCCGGATGGTCGTCTCGATATCCTCGCCATCGCGCCATTCCGCCACGCCCCCGCTGAACGTGACCGGAATCGACCGGCCATCGACGACAATCGGTCGCTCCGCCACCGCCTTGCGCAACCGCTCGACCACGCCCGCCGCCGCATCGATCGAGGCCGCCGGGAAAAGGATGGCGATTTCCTCGCCGCCATAGCGCGCGATCATGTCCCGACCGCGAACGCCCTGGCGCAACCGGGCGGCCGTCTCGATCAGCACCTCGTCGCCCGCGCCGTGCCCATATTCGTCGTTGATCCGTTTGAAATGATCGAGGTCCAGCAGCGCGAAGGAAAAGGCCTCTCCCTCTCCCACCGCATGGTCGCGCGCATCCTGGGTCGCGGCCATTAGGGTTCGCCGGTTGGCCAGCCCCGTCAACGGATCGGTACTTGCCAATAGATCGAGCTGTGCGTTCGCCGCGCGAAGGGCACCGGTGCGTTCCTCGACCATCACTTCCAGCATCCGAGCCCGGCGGCGAACGACCGCCGTCACCAACAGGATCACCCCCCCCAACGAAACGATCGCGAGGATGGCGAGCCCGACCCGGGCGGGCCAGCTTTCATACCATTGCGGCTCGACGATCAGGCGCAAGCGGCGGCTCACCACCTTGGCAGCTAAGCCGGGAACACTGGCGCGCAGGTCCAGCCAATATTCGCCTGCGGGCAAATTTGTGTACGTCGCACTGGCGGGTGTGCCCGCGGGCACGTTCATCCACTGCCGATCGAAGCCCTCCAGCCGATAGCGATATCGAACTTCATCGGGTGCGGCGTAATCGGTCAGCGCAAAGCCGACACGGAGCGTCCGCTCATTCCCGTTCAGCCGCAGGGCGAAGTCCGGCGAAACCGGATCACCGGGCAGCGCATGCCCATCCAACTCCGCCCCGCTGACGATCATTCGCGCGGGATCCACCGCCGCCTTCTGCCCCAACAAAAGATCGGGCTGCAGTACCAAAAGCCCATCCGGAGAGCCGAACAGCAAAGAGCCATCGGCGGTTCGCGCCGCCGCACGCTGATTGAACGCGCCCATGGTCAGGCCGTCGCGGCGGCTCATCACCCGAACATGACGACCCGCAGGATCGATCAGCGAAATGCCGCCCGTACTTGCGACCCACAAGCGGTCCCGGCGATCCCGGACGAGCGAGGCGACATTGTCCCCCGCCAATCCTTGCGCCTCGGTAATCGCACGAAACTGCCAGCCGCCGGGCACCGCCTGGCCATATCCCACGCCCCCATAGGTGCCGACCCAGATGTCGCGGCCAAAGGGAATGATCGATCCCGCATAGTCCTGCGGCAGGCTGGTCGCGTCCCCCGCACGGCTGGCGAAATTGGTGAAGCGCCCCGTTCTCAGGTCGAGCCGGCCAATGCCCCCCGGCGTGGCGATCAGCGCCACGAGCCCCGGTTGAATGACGATATTGATCACTTCGTTGTTGGGCAGGCTGTTCGGATTTGCGGCGTCATGCTGCAAATGCAGGACCACGCCGTTGGCCCGCCGCCGGACGAACAGTCCCTTATAGGTACCGATCAGTAGCAAATCCGGCGTCTCCGCCAGCGAAATGACGGGAAGATCGTCCAGGCCCGTAACCGGGACGGGCCGCTGGCGCAGGCTTTTCGGGTCGATCGCCACCACGCCGCGCGCACCGACCAGGATGGTGCCGTCATCGGATTCGAGCAGCGCTTTTATGTCCTGTCCGGCATGACGGCCCTCTAGTGCGATACGGCGCACTTCGCCCGCTGCCCGGTCTAGCCGGTCGACCCCGCCCTTGCTCAAGCCCAGCCAGATCCGGTCGTGCCGATCGACCATGATCCCCCGCACGTTCTCGTCGGACAGCGACATATGCGGGTCGGGCATGGCCGAACCGATGCGAAGTACGCCGCCGCCCGGCCCCTGCGTCCGCGCCGCCCCCAGTTCGGTCGCTGCCCATATCCCGCCCGATCCGTCCAGCGCCAGCGAACGAACCGTGTCTCCCACCAACGAAAACGGATTGGCGGCCAGATGTCGAATGGGCTGTCCGGCAAAGTCCTGCGCCGGATCGATCAGGATGATCCCCATGCCGTCGGTGCCGACCCATATCCGTCCCCGCCCGTCCTGAACGAGCGCGCGGACGGTACGGTGGCCGACCAGCGCAGACGCACCATCCAATCCGGGCAAGACGCGAAACGGCTGATCACGTCCGGTCGAAAGATACAGGCCATCGGCCCCCGTCCCGACCCAAAGCCGTCCCTGGCCATCGCGCAAGATCGACCATATGTCGCTTTTGCCGCGATCCTTGCCCAGTTCGACCAGCTCGAAGCGGCTCGCCCCGGGGCGACGCATCCATAACCCTTCTTCGCATCCTGCCCATAGTGTGCCGTCGGCATCGCGGTGAATGGAGAAAGACCCTTGCGGCCGTCCATCCGGCGAATGGATCGCCTGCTCCGCCATCGGGTCGATCGCGTCGGCCTGGCGGACATAGTGATGCACGCCGCCATCGGACCCGATATAGGCCCCCCCGCGACCGTCCGGCGTGAAGCCATAGACTCGCGCTCCGATCCGCCCCCTTATCGCTTTCAGGCGTCGAAACTGGCCGGTACCAGGGTCGTAACGCGCGGTTCCGCCGACATTGGTGCCAACCATTATGCTGCCATCGGGCAGGGCCAACAGCGAGCGGATATAATTGTCGGGTAGCGAATGCGGGTCGGCCAAGCGCTGTTTGAAGCTCCGGAGCCGCTGCCCGTCATAGCGGACCAGTCCGCCGCGCGTCCCGATCCACATCGTCCCATCCGGCGCGCGGGTGATCGCGGTGGCGGTGACATGGGGCAGTCCTGCATCGCCGCCTATCCGCGAGAATGCCGCCCATTGCCATTTCGCCCATGCATCGCCCCCCTCGCCCCATGCCAATGACGGCAACAGAGCCAGGAACAGAAGGGCGACGGCGCCAAAAGATCGAGCGAGGGTCAAAGGGTTCGTCCAACCGCCTTTTGCCATCCTACAGGTGAAAGTGTCGTTAACCCGTAAGCGTCTGCTCACCACCGTCGCGATAAGCAGTTTATCGATCGTTCCTTCCTCGCCGGCCGGCCCATTGCGGATGTAGTCGCCTTGGGTGATGCTGCGGCATGAGCGACGATAACCTCAAGTG